>ENA-ORTI01000175-ORTI01000175.1-human-gut-metagenome-genome-assembly--contig:-NODE-175-length-79250-cov-6.886129_pt1 | contig 79250 bp, 65 predicted proteins | sample MGYA00242071_ERZ509191 | MGnify/ENA primary metagenome ERZ509191 (study PRJEB26280, sample SAMEA2338832) | human gut metagenome | biome: human gut; feature: human-associated habitat; material: faeces...
GATACCATAGCAGTAGTACAGGAAATATAGATGTAGAATTTATGAAAGGGTTAACGAACGAGACAAGTACAGGAAGAAAGAGCTTTGATAATGTAAGCGGACAAGGAAAATGGAATGTACATCCAGCATTTAACTATGGACAAGAAGTAAGTGGGTTATGGGTAGCAAAATTTGAAGCAAGCAGTAAAGAAGGAAATAGCAATAATAGTGGAGATAATGTAACAACAAAAACATTACAAGTAAAACCAGGGGTATCAAGTTGGAGAAATATAGAAATAGGAAATATATATACAGTATGTAAAAACTATAATAGTATATTAAATAGTCATATGATGAAAAATGATGAATGGGGAGCAGTAGCATATTTAAGTAAAAGCAAATATGGAAAAGAAAATGAAGAATTATGGATAAATAATAGTAGTAGTTTTATAACAGGTTCAGCAGGAAATAATGCAATTGCTAATACAGATGTAGGAACAACGACAGATTATACAAGTACACAAGGAGTAAAAGCAAGTACAACCGGAACTGTATATGGAGTATATGATATGAGTGGAGGAGCCCATGAATATGTAGCAGCATATGTAGACAATGGAAATAGCAACTTAACAAAATATGGGAGTAGTCTAGTAAATGGGGAATCAAAGACGAAGAATATGTATAGTAAAGGAAGTACAGATAATAGAGAAAATAACTATAGTACAAACTCAGGAAAATATGGAGATGCAGTTTACGAGACAAGTGCAAATGGTAATAGCAATAATAGTTCATGGTACAATGACTATTCTCCATTTCCTTACACGAGTGATCCTTTCTTTGGACGTGGAGGTGATTATTCTATTGGTATGATTACAGGTGCTTTCTGTTTCGGTAGCAGTAGTGGTGAAAAAGTCGGACATTATTCGTTCCGTCCGGTCTTGGTCGCAATTTAGTAATATGGGGGAATGTCAAAAATATGTATGGTATGTCAGATATTGTACATATAATATGTTTAAGTAATTAAGAAAATTCATAAATAAAACTTAAATGCCTATAATCTATTGATTTATAGGCATTTATATTATATAATTGTACATAAGTTTATGGTTAAAAGGAGCAAAATAATGAAAGCAATAGAAATAAGAAATAAATATTTAAATTTTTTTAAAAATCATGGTCATAGTGTTATTCCAAGTGCACCATTAATTCCAGAAAATGACCCATCTGTATTATTTACAACAGCTGGTATGCAACCACTAGTTCCATACCTTTTAGGAGAAAAACATCCAGAAGGAAAAAGGCTTACAGATTATCAAAAGTGTGTACGTACCAATGATATAGAAGAGGTTGGAGATAATAGACATTTAACATATTTTGAGATGCTTGGAAATTGGTCTTTAGGAGACTATTTTAAAGAAGAAGCTGTAAGTATGAGCTTTGAATTTTTAACTAAAGAGTTGGGAATTCCGGTAGATAAAATTTCTGTAACTTGTTTTGCAGGAGATGAAGATGCTCCTAGAGATGAAGTTACAGCTGAATGTTGGAGAAAAGCTGGCATACCAGATGAAAGAATTTATTTTTATGGAAAAGATGATAACTGGTGGATAGCAGGGGAAGAAGGACCATGTGGACCAGATACAGAAATGTTTTATGATACTGGAAAAGAACCATGTTCTAAAGATTGTCAACCATCTTGTGACTGCGGAAAATATGTCGAAATTTGGAATAATGTTTTTATGGAATATTATAAATCTAAAGATGGAACATATTCTAAACTAAAACAACAAAATGTAGATACAGGAATGGGGCTAGAAAGAATAACTTTCTTACTTCAAGGAAAAACAACACCATTTGATACAGAAATATTTGAACCGATAATGGAAAAATTAGAGAGTTTACAAAAAATAGATGATATAAAAAGTAGAAGAATTATCGCAGAGCATTTACGTTCTAGCATGATGATAATATCAGATGGTGGTAGACCAAGCAATATAGATAGAGGATATATTTTAAGAAGATTAATAAGAAGAATGACAAGACACTTAAATAAATTACAAATAAGTTTGGATGAACTTGGATGTTTAATAGATTTGGATATTGAAATATTAAAAGAAATGTATCCAGATTTAGATAAAAATAAAGAAATAATAAAACAAGTTATACTAGAAGAAAAAGATAAGTTTGTAAAAACATTATCACATGGTGAAAGAGAGTTTGAAAAAGCTATTCAAAAATTAAAACAAGAAAATAAAGATATAGTAGATGGACAAACTATTTTTAAATTATATGAAACATATGGTTTTCCACCAGAAATTACAGCAGACTTGGCAGAAGAGCAAGGTTTTAAAATAGACATGACAGAATTCGACAAATTATTTAAAGAACATCAAGACAAATCTAGAATGGGAAGCGAGCAGAAGTTTAAAGGTGGGTTAGCAGACCAAAATGAGCAAACAATAAAATATCATACAGCAACACACTTATTACATAAGGCTTTACAAATAGTTTTAGGAGAGCATGCAAAACAAAAAGGTTCAAACATAACAACAGAAAGATTAAGGTTTGACTTTTCTCATCCAGAAAAAATGACAAAAGAACAATTAAAAGAAGTAGAAGATATTGTAAATGAGCAGATAAAAAGAGATTTGCCTGTAACATGCGAAGAAATGACAGTGGAAGAAGCAAAAAATTCTGGAGCAACAGGACTATTTGAGAATAAATATGGGGATAAGGTAAAGGTTTATACTATAGGAGATTTTAGCAAAGAAATTTGTGGAGGACCTCATGTAAAACATACAGGAGAGCTTGGAAAATTTAAAATATTAAAAGAAGAATCAAGCTCAGCAGGTGTAAGAAGAATTAAAGCTATATTAGAGTAAAAAAGACAAAGTATGTAAATATTTAATTAATTGTATCAAAATTGTGTATAATATTATGAGATGTTTTATAACACTTGACAATTTTAATATTTGCTTATTATTTAATATACTCATAATTAGAAGCTAAAACAAAAAAAGTCAGTTTATAATTCTAATGAAAGAGGGATTTTAATTATGGAAAGTTGTATTTTTTGTAAAATTATAAAAGGAGAAATTCCATCAGAGAAAGTTTATGAAGACGAAAATGTACTTGCTTTTAAGGATATAAATCCAGTTGCACCAATTCATATTTTGGTTATTCCTAAAAAGCACATTGAAAAATTAGTAGATGTAAGAGAAGAAGAAAGCTATTTAGTTGCAGAAATTTTTAAAGCTATTAATAAAATAGCAAAAGATTAAAAATAGACAAAGATGGTTTTAGAGTAATTGCAAACTGTGGAGAAAATGGTGGTCAAGAAGTAATGCATATTCATTTTCATATAATTGCTGGAAAAAAATTAGGTACAAAAATTTGCAATTAGTTATATAAGACAACAACAGAAAATACCAAATATTATGTAGAAAAATATATAAAAATATGTTATAATTAATTATGTAAGTATTTAAATTGAAAAAATATGATTTATCATTTTTACATATGGCATAATATTTGGAAAGAGAGGTAATTATGTTAAAAAATAGTAAGTATAATAAAATATTAACTGTAATATTAGTTATAGTGATACTGGGTATCATAGGTTTAATTGTATACATGGCGTTAGATTATTACAAAAAAACTCAAGAAACTTCAGAAAGTGATGAAATATTAGGACAATTAGATGAATATTTAAATCAAGAACAAGGATCTAATATAGGATCGCTTCCAGGAGGAAATAATAACATAATAAATGTGCCAGTAAATGATGTAAATCCCAATAATACAACAGGAGGAAATATATCTAATAACAAATTAACATATAAAGGATATGCTGTTAATGGTAAAATAGAAATACCTAGAATAGACTTAGAATATCCAATACTTGAAGCCAACACAGATACTATTATGGTTGCAGTAGGATTTATATATGGACCAGGGTTAAATGAAGTAGGAAATAATGTTATTATAGGTCACAACTTTAGAGATGGTAGGTTCTTTTCAAACAATGACAAACTTTCAATAGGAGATAAAATTTATATAACAGATTTAAGTAACAGAAGATTAGAATATAAAATTACTAAAAAGTACATAACAGATGCTAATGATTTTTCATATGCTGTAAGAGACACAAAAGGAAAAAGAGAAATATCACTTTCTACATGTACAGATGATGTATCAGGAAGATTGGTAATTTGGGCAGAAGAAATATAAATTGGAGTAGAAATAAGGAATATGAAAAGAGTAAAAATGCAGAAATATGGAATGTTAAAATTTTTAATTAGCTTACTAATGATAATTCTTATAATGCAATTTTCATTAGCAAGCTTTTATAATGTGTTTGCGGAGAGTAATACAGAAATAGCTCAGCACGATGAAACATTACAGAAAAATGAAGAAATTAATTTTTATTATTTATCAGATATGGAATACATAACTACAAATAGATGGTCTTATGCTGGCTATGGTAGTATTATGAAAGATAAGAACATAAATGGTGAAAAAATTAGTTTAATAATAGATGGTTCGAAAATAATATTTAATAAAGGAATTGGGGCGCATGCATCGTCTCAATTAACTTATGATATATCAGAATATTCAGATGAATATACACGATTTGTTGCAAAGCTTGGAATTGACAGCTCGCAAAATGGAAAAGGAGATGTGTGGTTTAGAATTTCTGTTTCAAATGATGGAATAGAATGGAAAGAACTATATAAGTCAGAGTCAATTACATCTAATCAAAGTGCTTATGCTGTTGATATAGATATTTCTAATTATAAATATCTAAGATTATATGCAGATCAAAATGGAGGCAATGGAAATGATCATTCTGTTTTTGGTGATGCAAGACTTGTAAAAAGGGATTATGACTTAAATTCGGAATTATATCAAGGAGTTCATAGATTAGAATATTATGATGAAATACTTTCTAAAAATAATGTAGACTATAACTATGAGAATAATTTGAAGCTAGTTTTAGAAAGAGAATTTGTAAGTCGTGTTGGATTTTGGGCAATTCAAGATGCAATAAGTAAAGGCGGAGAAGATATAGTAAATGTCATAAATTGGTTAAAAAATGATAGCGACGCTTTAGAACTTTTTATAAATTCAGGAGAAATTAAAAATGGAGTTACTTGTTTAAATGCACTTAGTCAATTATATAAAAATTATAAAGACGTTATAGGTAGTGATGGAGATACATATGTTTATAAAAAGATGTTAATTGCTTTAGCTATTGCATATAGTAGTGATATTGTAGCATCACCATTACGTTTTAATACATCTGTTAGTTCTTATGATGTTGTAAAAAGATTTGAATTAGTAAAAAAATTATATGATGATAATTTATTTTTAAGAAAAGAAGAATTTAAAACATATAACATGGAATTAATTCGTTTTGTAATGAATGACTCAATTGCTAATGAAGAAGTGCTTTGGCTTCGTGGGTATTCAGAAGATAAATATCCAGATAATATAAATGCAATGTTAAATCCATATAGTTATATGAATTATGTTTTACCATTGCCAAGCTACAATAAACCAGAATATTTTGACATGGCTAATAAGAAGAAATATGATGAAAAATATGAACTAAGTAAATATAATGTTTCATTTGGAGAAGATAAAACAGTAAAAACTTGGATGAGTATGGAAACTGGTGGAATATGCTGGAATATTTCTAGGTTAGGACAAAATTTGTATAAAGTACATGGAATACCTGCTGTAGGTACATATCAACCAGGACATGAAGCATATTTTTATTATACACAAGATAATAATGGAAATGGTATGTGGAATATTGGAAACAATATATCTGGATGGGGTAAAAGTTTTACAAGTTGGTATGGCGGAAATATTTATAGGTTACTTTTGGGATGGGGCAATAAATCTTATAATAGTATGAGAACAAATAATTCTAGCTATTTGCTTTTGGCTCAAGGGGCCTTAAATGATTACGAAAATTATAAAAAATCATTTTATTATAACTTAATTTCAAATTCTTATAGTGATTATAAGATTAAGGAAGAAATATTAGAAAAATCATTAGAGTGTTTAAATATAAATTTAGATACATATGAAGATTTAATTAATCTATATAAGACAGAAAATAAAACGACTGAAGAGTGGAAAGAATTAGCAAATAAAATTATTCAAACATATACATATTATCCAATTGCTATGGTTGACTTATTAAATTTAATATATCCATATTTGAGCCAAGAGGATACTATAACAATTGATATTTTAAAAACAGAAGCTCTTAATAATGCATTAAATGCAACTAATAAAGAAAGTTTACAACCAAATGCATGTAAAGAAGTTGCTCAAAGTTTACTAGGAGAAAATTTAGTTGAATTGGCATCATTTTCATTTGACGGAGAGGATGCGAGAAAAATAGTAATAAATAGTAAGTATGATGATTATGAGTTTCAAGTTAGATATAGTTTGGATGGAGGAAGTACTTGGAAGACAACTTTAGAGCATAAAATTGAGCTTACAAAAGAAGAAATAGCAAGTATTAATGCAGAAAATGACATTCGTGTACAAATATCTGGTTCTAACGAAGTTTATATAATAGACATTTTAAATGGTGAAAATATTTCAAATGAGTTATTGGATGGAAACGATGACGAAAACCGCTTTATTGGAAAAATAGAAAATCTAGAATATAGTTTAGATGGAGGCATTACTTGGACAGATTATTCAAGTGATATTGAATTTACGGGAGATAAAGTTGTACAAGTTCGCTATAAAGCACATGGAATATATTTAGAAGGAGAAGCTATGGAGTTTAAATTTACGGATATTCCAGATATTACAACAACATATATTCCTGTAAAATATATTAATTTTGTTTCCGCAGCAGAGTCACAAGATGACCAACCTGCAACAAATATGATAGATGCAAGTCCTTTTACAACATGGCATACTAAATTTGGAAAAGTAGCAAAAGATAAAGCTTATGTAACAGTTTTTGATAAAGAAAGAGTATTGTCACAAATTGCTTATGACCCTAGTGGTGGAGCAAATGGAAGAATTAAAGATGTAGAAGTTTATGTTAGTTTAGATGGAAAAAATTGGACTTTATCTGGTAAAGCTACTAACTGGTCAAATAATAAAGAAAGAAAAATTTTAAAACTAAGTGAACCGAAAAAAGCAAAATATGTAAAAATACTCGCAACGGCTACATATAGTAATGGAATGGAAGAAGAAAATAAATATGTAAGTGGAGTGCGCTTTAACTATTATGAAGATGTAACTAAAACTATAAAATTGGGAAACATTAATAATGATGAAGTTATAGACATATTAGATTTGTCAATTTTAAATAAATATTTGTTAGGATTAACTAATATAGAAGGTATTGTATCTAAGATGGCTGCTGACTTAAACGAAGACGGTGAAATAGACATATTGGATTTATCTATGTTAAATAAAATTATTATTGATGCTAAATAATAATTTTATATTAACTGAATTAGTTAATATGGAGGAGAGGTAAAAAATGAAAAGAAAATTTATAGTAGGAATAATATCATTTGTATTAGTGTTATTTAGTGCATTAAATGTACATGCAGTAAATAATACAGTATATTTAAATGTAGTGAAGAATACAGATAACACTGTTGTTGCAACATTAACAGTTGATGTATTAGATAAAGGATTAGATGCATTATCTGGAAAAATTAATTATGACAAAGAAAAATTGGAATTTGTAAAAATAGAAACAGGAAATGAAAAATGGAATAAACCTTCTTATAATAACGAAAATGGAAAGTTTACATTATTAATTAATTCTGAAACAATTACAGAGAAGAATGAAGCAATAGTAATTACTTTTAAAGTAAAAGAAAATGTAACTGGAGATGTAACTATTTCTATAGTGGATTTAGTTGGTGCTACATCAGAAGACAAAAAAATAAATTGGGATGGATTAACTGCTACTGTTAACGTTGATGGAGATAACAATGAGCAGAATGGAAATAATAATGAAGGTAACAATGAAAATAACGATGGCAATAATACTGAAAACAATAACGAAAATGACAACATAGGAAATGGTGGTAACAATTCTGAAGAAAATGGAAACAACAATGGTAATATAAATAATGACAATAACGGAGAACATGTACAAAACAACGAAAATAATGACAGTAATAATGGGAATATAGAAAATAATAATATAGGAAATAATAACAATGATAGCGAAAATGATGTAAATAATACAGATAAAAAGCCTTCAAAGAATGAAGAAAATTTAGCTCCTGGAAAATTACCACAAACAGGAAATAACTTATTTATGTATATTATAAATATGGCTGTATTTTTAATAGTTGCAATTTTGATAGTACTTTATATAAGAAGTAAAATAAACAAAGAAAAATAAAATCTTATCATTTTTTAGTTAGGTTTATTTAACATGCCACAAAAGCGTTAAAAATCAACATTTTAGTAGATAAAATAAAAAAGTCAGAGGGAATTAGAATATAAATGCTTTACAGAATTTTCACCCCAACTATTGACAAAGAACCAAAAATAAAATAACTTGTATCTTACGATACAAGTTATTTTATTTGGTTGGGCTGGCTAGATTCGAACTAGCGCATGCATGAGTCAAAGTCATGTGCCTTACCGCTTGGCTACAGCCCAATATATTATTTTATATGGGGTGGAATGTGGGACTCGAACCCACGGTCTCCAGTGCCACAAACTGGCGCGTTAACCAACTACGCTAATCCCACCATAAGTGGCGCGCCAAAAGGGACTCGAACCCCTGACCTACTGCTTAGAAGGCAGTTGCTCTATCCAGCTGAGCTATTGGCGCATCAGTTGCTGACCTCAGTCAGCCTTTATATTATACCCATATACGGCATATTTGTCAACACTTTTTTGAGTTTTTTTCATATTTAATTTTTAAAAAGTTTTTTTCGGACAAAATCCGCCAAATTACGGCTTTCCGTATTTCTGAGCAAGTGCAAGATTCCTATAATCGGGTTCAGATGAAACCTCTCTTATAAGCTTTACAAACTTAGGAAGTTGATACCGCTGATCTTCACTAAGCAATTCAATTTCTATTGTTGCCCTGTCATTCCAGAACGGATAAACATCAAGTTCGCAATAGGTGCTGTTGTCAACAATGCAATATCTGTCTTTACTGATGACGCCTGTAACATACTGCCTTTGAGCAAGGTACGAGTCGTATTGTTCTTTTGAAATATAATTTTCAATTTCGATCCGCTTAATATCCGATATTTTGATTTTTACAGTTTTGATATATACAGCCTTGTCACCCTCTCCCCTTTTGCGGATTCTGAAATATCCTTCTTCGGGAGTAGTGAGGTATGCCTGTGTAATAGGAATTCTGCGACAGGTTTTTATGCTGTTCAAAAATTCAATATCAGGATATTCAATCAAAAATTTTCTTTCAATTTCAAGCGGTTTCGGAATTCCGAGAAATGCGACAACCTCCTTGAGAAGTCTTTTCAGCTTAGTATCAAAATCGGTCGAATTATCAATAATTCTCAGATGCGGTGTGCCTGTCCACACAGCCATAACATCTGTGTCCACTTCTCTTGCTTTTTCAAGACTTTCTTCTCTGCGGAAAATATTAGTTTCTTTTCCGTAATACTCTTCTGCACCGTCTGCGGAAGTCACAAGATGAAATACTGCGTCATAAGAATTTCGTATTACATCTTCAGTCAAATTGTGAACACCTGCATACTTTGCAAACTCATCTTCCGTAACATATGCTCTGCTGTCAAGCAATCCTCTGTCAAAAAGCAAAACCGCCTTTTCACAATCCATATTTTTGGCAATTTGCGTTTTTTCATTCTCCTCAGCAAGCTGAATTTCAAACAGTTCTCTGTGGAATTCATAAGAACCTACATTTTCCGGGGTTTTGCCCTCACTAAACAATCTGCTTGCAACCTCACCGATTGTAATTGTAGGAATATTAAGCTTTTTAAGCTCTTCGCTGATATATTTTAATGCGGAAGTCTTGCCACCGCAAGGTCCTCCCGTCAATACTATTTTTACAACTTCAGCCATAAAATCACCCATGTAACTTATTAAATTAAGTATATATCCCAACAGCAATTTTTTTATTCTGTAGAAGAACATTGTTGTTTGTTTTTGCCCTTTAAAAGATAATATCGGCAAAATGAAAGTTTCTTATGCAGTAAAATTCATATTATACATTAAAAAGCGTATAAATTATCATAAAAACGGTGAAATATGCTGTTATAACATTGACAAGTTGCGTGTTAAAGTGCTAAAATATGTGTATAACCAATGAGGTTTTCTTATATTGAAAGGAAGTATTTATGATGGAAAAGCAGAATATTGACTGGGCAAACATTGGCTTCGGTTATATGCCCATCGGTGAAAGATTTGTATCTAATTATAAAGACGGTAAGTGGGACAACGGCAGTATGACAGCCGACACCACAATTACTATCAGCGAATGTGCAGGCGTTTTGCAGTATGCTCAGACTTGCTTTGAGGGTATGAAAGCGTACACTACCTGTGACGGCAGAATTGTTGTGTTCAGACCTGACCTTAACGGACAGAGAATGGAGGACAGCTGTAAGCGTCTTGAGATGCCTGTATTTCCAAAAGAAAAGTTTGTTGAGGCTGTTTGCAATGTTGTTAAGGCAAATGCAGATTATGTTCCTCCGTACGGCACAGGCGCAACACTTTATATTCGCCCGTATATGTTCGGCAGCGGTCCTGTAATCGGTGTTAAGCCGTCGGCAGAATATCAGTTCAGAGTATTTACTACTCCTGTAGGTCCTTACTTCAAGGGCGGTGCAAAGCCTATTACAATTAAGGTTTCAGACTTTGACAGAGCTGCTCCTCACGGCACAGGTCACATCAAGGCAGGACTTAACTATGCAATGAGCCTTCACGCTATTGTTACCGCTCATGCAGAAGGTTTTGACGAGAATATGTATCTTGACGCCGCTACAAGAACTAAGGTTGAAGAAACAGGCGGGGCTAACTTTATTTTTGTAACAAAGGACAACAAGGTTGTTACTCCAAAGTCTAACAGCATTCTCCCCTCAATTACCCGCCGTTCACTTATGTATGTTGCTGAGCATTATCTTGGTCTTGAGGTTGAAGAAAGAGAAGTTTACTTTGATGAAGTTAAGGACTTTGCAGAATGCGGTCTTTGCGGCACAGCTGCCGTAATCTCACCTGTCGGCAAAATTAACGACCACGGCAAGGAAATTTGTTTCCCGAGCGGTATGGATGAAATGGGTCCGATTACAAAGAAGCTTTACGATACACTTACAGGTATTCAGATGGGCAGAATCGAAGCTCCCGAAGGCTGGATTAAGGAAATCAAGTAATCAATTTTATACATATAACAAGACGGTCTGCGAGAACAGACCGTCTTTTATTTGCAGTTTTTAATTATATTGTTGTAGGCAACATCCACGGCAGAATCATCTGTATTACAATGCAATACATAAAATTTTGTATGCCGAATAAGATTATCGAGATTTGAGAGCAAAGACATTCCATCTGACTTATTCACAAATTTGACAGTCGATTTGTAGAGTCTTTGTACAATCTCATTTGTGTCGGGAATTGTAACAAAATTATCGTCTGAGCGTTCTATGAATATTATAGCGCCTACGGGAACGGTTTCGTTGTTAGCAATTCCGCTTCCGCCGTCAAACGGAGTTCCGCAGCATAGCGGGACTTCGTTTTTAATTTTCGCAACAGGCTTATCGTCATTGAGAATATGAGCTTTTGAGCCGAATCTTTTCAGCCACATCTTTGTATGAGTGGATTTGCCGACGCCTGAATCGGCGGAAAACAAATACGCTTTTCCGTCAAAAACTAGTGCCGAGGAATGCACAAGCATAGCCCCACGGTGAATTATTTTGCGGTTAAAAATTGACGCCGTTGCAAATTCTTCGGCTTCATCAATGGTTGAACCTTCAACCATACGGCTCAACAGGGAATTTAAGTATGAGTCTGACGGTATTGCAGAAAAATCTGCACTTCTATCCCCTTGATACAAAAACGGTTCGCACAATTTTTTTAAGTAATCAAATTTTGGTTCAATTTCAACGATAAAATCAGCTATTAAGTATTTTGGCAAAGCGTCCTCCGAAATAAAACAGACTCACAAAATGTGAGCCTGTTTTTTTATTGGTTAGTTTAAATGAACGATAAACTTCTGAATTCCCGTTGCGTCAACTACCGTGATGTCACCGTCGTTGTTATAATCGGCAAGATGTTTTTGCTCAGTCGAAAGCTCAACAATACCGGCAACATACTTCTGAATAAGAGTTGCATCTAAAATATCAATTCTGCCATCCATATTAACATCACCGACATCATAAGCAGAAATGCCGTTAAACGGAATATTGTTAGCCTTTGCATATTCCTCGGCATAAGAACCGTAACTGCCCTTGATTGTTACATTCGGAGAGTTTCTGAAAGCGTTAGAAGCAATAGAAGTCACGGATGTAGGAATATACACCTCAGATAATGATTTACATTCAGCAAAAGCACTCTTACCAATCGCACTTGTACCGGCAGGTAAATATACCTTGTCTAAAGAAGTACAATTGTAGAACATCTGATCGGTAATTTTACTCGGCACACAGTTAAAGGTAACAGATTTTAAACTTGTGCAATTCTGAAATACGGCAGCACCAAAATCTCTCACCCAGATAGGAATTGAAATTGATTCAAGCGAAGTACAGCCGTAAAAAGAATCAGTACCGATTCTTCTAAGATATCTTGCTTCGTTAAGCCTGACCGATGTTATTGCGGTCTTTCCCACAAAGGCAAAATCAGAAATTTCAGATACAGACCAGCTTTGAAGCTTAAGCGGAAGAACAATATCGGTCTTATCACCTTTATATCCGGTTACGCTCGCATTACCGTCAGAAACAGAATATACAAAGCCGTCGGTTTCATATGAAGCCGCAGAAATTTGAAATGTAGAAATCAGCACCAATAAAAATGCGAAGATAAAAGCAGAAATCTTTTTTATCGAAACAAAAAACTGTTTATTGGTTTTCAAAGCCAAAATCATCTCCATCATTTTTAGTTACTTCCGGAACATCATCTATTAAGCTTCCCGTTAAAATTATATCCTCAAATTTAAACTTAACAAGCTCAAATTCAGGGGAGAAATATTCTTTTTTCATAAATAACTCCTTAACTCATTCTGTATGTGCAACAGTTGCCTGCTGCACATACAAATTAAATTTTATTATTACTTGTTTGCAATATCATAAAATGTGAAGTAAACCGGATCGCTAAGTTCAACAACTTGTTTACCACTTGCATCGGTATACTGGATATATGTATAGAGTCTAAATACATAATCACTATTATCTTTGACATTGTTAAAACGAGTATAATACTGAAGTCTGTTCTTGTTATCAAGTCTACTATTATCAATCTGTTGTTTTACAGATGGAATAACAGACTCATTGGTTGTAATTTTTTTGATTGCATCTTTTTTAGCATCATCAAGTTCAGACTTATACTTTTTAGCATAATAATCCAAATCGGTTATATATCCTGTAGTCTCATTATTATCAAGATCTAACCTCTGAATAAGAACACCTGCCTTAACTTTTAGGCTGTTAGGATCAAATACACTAAGCTGTTTGCCGTTATAGAAGAAGTTAAGTACAAAGTCAGCGTAAAGCTTGTCTTCACCTTTTTCCTTATTGAAATCATTAAGCGTAGTCAAAGTATCAACATCAAATCCGGTGGTGAAGCTGTCAGCATTTTCAGCTGTCCACTGGTTTCTTGTTACTTCCATAAACTGAGTTGAAGTAGAAACTTCCTTGACAGATGCACTTGGAGTTGAGCTTTCTCCATAAACAGGAACTATCCAATAGTTGTCATATGATACATAGCTGAATCCACCGTCGATGTTGTATGCTTTAATAACAAGATTATTACATCCCGGATCGGAGTAGATTGCCCAATACATAAACTGTTTATCTTTATATGTTTTCGGAGCAGTGATTTCATACTTATAAGTTCCGTCAGAATTTTTTGTATAGAACACTGAATTATAAGGTAATTCAGCTGAATCATTTTTTTTGAAAAGTTCAAAAGCACCATCAGTATTTGTCCTTGGAGTAGGAACACCGTTATTGTCACGGAAAACATTAAGGTGGATTGTTCTGTCTGACTGAGTTGAATTAACAACAGCTGATGCTATTGACTTACTATCTGATGAATCGAAAGCGGTATTGCTATCAGGAGTCTCATTCCAAGTAAGATTCTTTGTAAAGTTTGACTCATACGGTGCAAGAGAAAGGATAAAGCTATTTGTAAGAGTTACCTTTACAGAATGTGATTCCACTCCTTCAACATTAGTAGCATTCTCATCAAATGTGTATGATGAAGTGTTTTCGGGATCAACATAACCTGCCTTGTTGTAATACTTTTGATTACCCGTTCTGTCAGTATAAGAGAACTGAACCTTATACGGTACTTTAATAGAAGTAATGTCAGAATAGAAGTTATAGTATACTGTTCCCGCATTATCACCAATAAGAGTATCCTTATGGTTATTATAGTATTCATTAAACGAGAACGTATATTCTAATTTAGTTACAAGACCATTTTTTCTGTCTCCGCTAACAACTGGTGTAGAAGTAGGTTTAAAAGCAGTTATATCTGTTGTGTTTTCAGCAGAATAGTAACCATTGAAATTATAAAGGTTCTTTGTTGTTGTGTAAAGAGTAACAGTAATTTTAGCATCTCGCTGATCAGCAACTATCTCACTAATAGTTTTTTGATCAATTGAAGCAGTAGAATCAATTATACCTGAGTTGTAGTACTCTTTACTACCATCACTTGATTTTACAACAACCTGAATTTCGGTAGCGGCTTTACCGCCGCCTGCATTTGTTCCGTTGTACAATGAATGGTGGAAGGTCATTGAACCGCCCGGAGTCTTGATATAACGAGCAACCAAAACAACATTAGCATTTCGAGCTACCTGTCCTGTAGTCTTGTTAAGTTCAGATGGGTCATTAACAGCCTTATAAGTATCATCAATCAAACGATACCAACCAACGAAAGTGTAACCGCTTGTAGTTGAACTTGTTGCACCAACTGTAAACTTAAAGTTCTCAGAGTTATCTGAGGTTGTTTCCACATGAGTCAACCTAGCATCAGATTGATCAACTGGTGAAGTAAAGTAAGCTTCTGCAGCTGTATTTTTACCTGTAGCTGTGCCCTCAATAAATGTATCTGTCTTAACACCTGTCATTGTAGTAAAGCTGTCGAGGGTATCGGCATATTCAATTTTGATATCACCTGTAATTTTAGCTTTATCAACTGAATAGTACCAACGACCGTCGCAACGCTCACCCGGTTGTTTTATAGCTCCATCTCTGCCACTTGAATGGATAGATGACTCATAGTTAATTATAGCATACTTACCTGCATACTTGGTATACAGCGATTTAAATGAAGCCCAATAACCAGAAATAAGATCTGCACTTGCACCGGAATCACTCATAAAATCTGCCGGAGCTGTATCCTGAGTAACAAGGTTTTCGAGTTGAGTTGATGATTTTGTAAGGCCATACAAAAGTGCTGACGGAGGAAGTGCTGCGACTTGTTGACCTGCTTTATTGTAAATATACCACTTTGTAGCATATTGACCGAGGTAATTCGCAGTATCTTTGTAATAGTTAACATAACCATCAGAAACAATTGTTAAATATTCTGGTTGAGCTTTTACTGTATCAACTGTTACCGCATCATTACCCTTAATAATTGTACCAAATATATCTGTCGGTTTATCGTAATAATCGACAAACACTTCATATTTAGTATCATCAACTTTTGTTCCTGTCAATGTATCCTTCGGAACATTACCGGCTTCAGCCGAAGTATTATTATAAGTATGATACTTGAAACGATATACGATATTCTTAATATCATCGGCAGAATCACTGCTATTTACCTTTGACATATTTGCAAGATATTTAAAGTCATCATAGTCATATGTCTGGCAGTTCTTTGATTCTCTGGCCTTATCATCACCTGATACATGAACAAAATCCCATACATAGTTATTGAGGGTAATACCTTTAACAACATTAGATGCATCAGTACCTATATGCTTTGGAATCTGCATATATATACTACCTTCTGCATTGACCATCGGCTGTCCTGGATAATCGCCAAGAGCATGGTCGGAACTGTAATAGGCATAACATGCGATTGTGTCACCCCATTTAGCTTTAGCGTCCATAAAGTTTTCTACATAGAATGTAACGCAGTCAGAATCATTCTTAAGAAAATATATAGGAGTAATTTCAATCGTTGATACATCAGCATAAACATCTTCTTTTACAGTAAAGGTGTATTCATACACATCGCTTGTATGTGTATGGCCGTCTTGCTGTGTAAGTACTCCGCCTGTAAAACCGTTGATACTGAATCCCTTAACATAGTAATCACTGCCACTGTGACCTGCAAAGGTTGCGTCAGGGTTAATTGTGGTTTTAACGGTTACTGTTGAGCCATAAGGAACTCTTTTAGCAGTAACAGCACGATTTTCACCATCAATCAGGTATGAGGGAGATGCATTAATTATTTCATTATCGGGAGTTGTTATTGAAAGTTCTGTATCACCTAAGACAGCGGTTGTTTTTTTATCAACAGTATCAGTATAGCCCGCACGAATTGTACCGTCTTTACCAACAATATTTACGGTTGTATCAAAAACACTATCTTTGGTAGCTTTTACCGTATATGTTTTAGCAGTCGGGTCGTAGATGATTTTTATATCTCCGATATATTCAGAATTTTCACCTACAATGCTCATTTTACCGAATAAATATTGAACCGATCCCAAATAATACTCCTGTGTTTTAGCGTCGACAAGTCTCAAGCCTTCAGGATTATCTGAATTTACAGCTTTGAGACCTGTATTTGGCTCCATATTAACATAGGAATCATGCTCTGAAAAAGCAAAATACAGTTCTTTATAATGTTCTTTATTAAGAGTTACTATATATTTTCCGTCTTTTTTATAAACATCGTATTTTCTGTATTCAGGATTATTATATTCCTGCTGTCCTTCCCAACTTGCTGGGTTGTTAATGCTACCATACAAAAAGTACATATCATTCACGATTGTACCTGAATCTTCTACTTTAAAGTTAGCGACTACGGTTGTGTCTTTTTGGACTGTAATTGTATACGGATTAGTTGTTGAAGAAACTAATGCATCGTTTACAGTCCAACCGGAAAGAGCGTAGCCATCCTTTGGAGCTGCAGTGAATGTTACTTCATCGCCCTCGGTTACTGTTGCAGGGGAAGTGAGTGGAGTTGTTCCGTTCGTTGCAGAAACAGTACCGTATGTTTCGTCGCTTGAACTGAATGTTACTGTGTATGTTTCTGCGGTATGGAATTTTACATATACATTGGTATCTGCATTTACTTTTACCGCATAAGTCTTATTAGTTCCTGCAGTTTCAATTTTTTTAGTACATTCAGCATCGCTGTACCAACCCTCTACTGCGAAGCCTTTGCTTGGGTTTGCTGTAAAGGTTACCTTTGTGCCACTATTTACAGTAGAACCTGAAGTAACTCCGTCTGCTGTAAGAGTACCATTGTCACCATTTACACCATAATTTACGGTGTATGTAACAGAAGTATCCGGAATCTTATAAAGCGAAACAGAATAGTTTTCACCACTCTTTGTCATCTTTATGCCATAAGTACCAGGGGTAGCAACACTTAACGTAACATAATGTCCTGCATTATCACTTCCATATTTGTACAGTGTGACATTACTTGTTAAATCTTCCAAAATGCCAACTTGGTTCCTGTAATAAATAACATTATTATTGCCTTTATCATCCTTTACATAAAAACTATAGTCACCTGTTTGGTCAAAAGTAACATCAAGAATATATTCATCGCCAATCTTCTTAAATACTCCCTTTGAAATATCCGTATCATTACTTTTTACCATGAAGTTAAGTGTTGTTGATTCAGGCATAGCCACAGTAGTTGAGCCAGTTACATCAGAATAACCATCGGCTGAAACTGTGACTGTATATGTAGTATCAGATGTAATGTTATCTACATTAACAGAAGCAGTATTTTCGGCAGAATCCTTTACAGTACCTACTTCTGTACCATCGGCATTTTTAAATGTATAAGTTACTTTATCAACACCTGTTGCTTTATTCTTCAAAGTAGCAGTCAGCGTTGTACTGCCACCTGATGTAACAGTTGCAGGCGAAGCTGTAAGTGATACGCTTTCTGCTACAGGGACAGATGCTTGTGGCAAAGTAGTAGAAGCACAAATTATAGGATTGTTTGTTGTGTTAATGTCAGTGCCAGGTACATACACTAAAATATAATATGTACCAGACTGCCAAACATAACAGTCATCGCCACTATAATTACCGATGTTTTGCACATCAGTATTATTAAATCCTTTTTGTACATATGTAGAATTATAATCATATGTTGTTGTTGAATTTGCAATTTTAAACTGATTTGTTGCACTAGACGACTGAATGTAAAAATACTTACCGTCAGTGCTTTGAGTCATAGCAGAAGCACCCCAATTATTATCAGAGCCACGATAATAATATTGAATATCAACCGCATTGGCCGTGGTAATTGTGCCGATAAGCATTGTTGACAGAAGCATCATTACCGCAAGGATGACGGAAACAGTGCTTCTGCCTAAATGAGAAATTTTTGTTTTCATAATTATTACCTCCATAACCGAATATTTTGGTTTTGGTTAGGTTCGGGTTTGACCTTTACCGCCTGACCAACGGTGAAACATAATCGGCAAAGCCACGGGATTTTGAAGTTAATTTACAAAAAAGCAACGAGAATTCAGCCGAAAATTGTATTCTTAACCTGTTTCAGTCAAAATGTGAACACTAACCCATATTCTTTATAGTAGATTATACCATTTTAGATTGATTTTTTCAATTAGGTTGCAATAATTTTATTGTGTTTGTTTAATGTGATAGTTTTGTGTTTGTTTTTACATTCAGTTTTGCCGTTTTGACAAGATATTTTTATGTTATGCACAAGTTATGGTGCGTTTTTTGTAGAATTCGTCTATATATCGGTGTTTTTAATTATTCCGATTAAGAAATTGTTATGCCGTGTGCTACAAATTTGATAATGCTATTTTGCTGAAAGTTCAATATTTGAATGTTGTAAAGTAACATTATAAAATCAGTTTGAAGGAAAATTTCCGCCTTTGCGTAACGGCAGTCCAACGGGCACCGCTACTGGTAACCGTGCATAGTTTAATATAGAAATAAAAATGCCCGACTGCGGTGTCGGGCATTTTGTTTGAGATTATATGATTTTTGATTATTTATCCTTACTTAAAAGCATACGGTCATTTTCAAGCTTTGAACCGCTTGCTTTTTCAAACATTTCGAGGAGGTGTTCAACCGTAAGATTTTTCTTTTCTTCGCCTGAGATATCGAGGATAATTTTGCCGTCACCCATCATAATAAGACGGTTGCCGTGAGTAATTGCGTCATGCATATTATGGGTTACCATAAGTGCCGTAAGGTTGTTTTCGGCAATGATTTTGTCGGAAAGCTCAAGCACCTTTGCGGCTGTTTTCGGGTCAAGGGCGGCTGTATGCTCGTCAAGCAGGAGAAGCTTTGGCTTTTTGATTGTTGCCATAAGGAGTGTTATTGCCTGACGCTGACCGCCAGAGAGAAGTCCTACTTTTGATGACATTCTGTCCTCAAGTCCGAGGTCGAACTCTGCAAGCATCTGACGGTAACGGAATCTTTCGTCAGCCTTTACGCCCCACGAAAGTCCTCTTTTTTTGCCTCGTCTTGCGGCAATTGCGAGGTTTTCTATAATTTCCATATCGGCTACCGTTCCTGTCATCGGGTCCTGAAATACTCTGCCGAGGTACGGCGCTCTTTTATGCTCGGGCAATGCGGAAATATCCTTGCCGTCAATGAGAATCTGACCGCAGTCAACAGGCCACACGCCTGCAATTGCGTTGAGTGTTGTTGACTTGCCTGCACCGTTACCGCCGATTACCGTACAAAAATCGCCGTCATTGAGGGTAAGATTAACTCCGCAGAGTGCCTGCTTTTCGTTTACTGTGCCTTTATTAAAGGTTTTCCATACATTCTTGATTTCAAGCATTCTTAACCCTCCTTCTGTGCATTTTTAGCATTCATTTTTGCAACTTTCTTGAATGAAGTCTTTCTCTTTTTCTGGAGATACGGAACTGCAAGGAAGATTGCAACGATAATTGCCGTGAAGAGCTTTGTATCGTCTGTCGGCATCTTGAGCCAGAGTACGATGCCCATTGCGATATAATAAAGAATACCGCCGACAATTACAAAGAGCATTCTTATGATGAAATTCATGTGCTTGCGGAAAATTGCCTCACCGAGAACTTCACCGATGATTACAGCGGCAAGACCGATTACGATTGCGCCTCTGCCCATGTTGATATCCGCAAAGCCCTGATACTGGGCAAAAAGTGAACCCGAAAGTGCAACGAGTCCGTTTGAAAGTGCAAGAGCAATTACCTTTGTAAAATTGATGTTAATGCCCTGTGCCTTGCTCATTGCAGGGTTTGAACCTGTTGAGCGAATTGTTGAACCCTGTTCCGTGCCGAAATACCAATACATTGCGGCAATTACAACGGCACAAATTCCAAGTCCTACGAGAATTGCCATATTTATATTGCTTGCAGAAACAATAAGCGTATAGTTTCTGTAGCTGATTGGGAGGTTTGATTTTCCCATAATATTCAGGTTAATTGAATAAAGAGCAATCTGTGTGAGGATACCTGCGAGAATGTCTGGGATTCCGAGAAGCGTGTGAAGAAGTCCCGTTACAAGACCTGCCGCAAGACCTGCAAGGATTGCTACGATGATTGTTGCCCAAACGGGACAGCCGTTGATGAGCATAACTGCGGTTACTGCGCCGCCTGTTGCAAATGAACCGTCAACGCTGAGGTCGGCAAAGTTCAAAAGCTTAAAGGTGAGAAATACACCGAGTCCCATAAGTCCCCAGATTATACCCTGAGCAATATTACCAGGAAGTGCGGATAAAAAGCTCATTGGATTAAGAGAACCGAAGTAGTTTGCTAAAAAATCCATAAAAACCACCTATACATAAAATATCGGGGTGTCGCTTGCACGGCACCCCTGCCAATATTATTTTTCTGAATATGAATTATTCTGCTTTGATTTCTGTGTAACCGTCGGGAACTTTGATTCCGTATGTATCACAACGATCTTTGATATATTCTTTTGTTACATTCGGAGCAGCCTCAACCTTCATCTTTGTGATGTCCTCGCCCTTTACAAGAATGTTGTAAGCCATTTCGCCTGTTTTTCTGCCGAGTTCATCATAGCTGATTGAAAGTGTTGCAACACCGCAGCCCTTGCAGATGCCTTCTTCGCCGGCAACAATAGGAGTTTTTGCGGCTGTGGCAACATTGTCGATGATACCTGTGTTAGATGCCGCTGTGTTATCTGTCGGGATGTAAAGAACATCGCTCTCGTCACAGGCAGTCTTTGCAACTGCGGCAACATCGTTTGAATCTGCAAATGAATATGATTTTACAGTATAGCCTGCATCCTTGAAATAAGGAGTGATTGTATCGCACTGATACTTTGAGTTAGCCTCAGCCGAGCAGTAGAGAATTCCGACATTCTTTGCATCGGGGAAAAGCTCCTTGAGCATTGCCGCCTGCTGATCAAGCGGAGCAAGGTCTGTTGTACCCGAAACATTCATACCCGAAACGCCGTTCCAATCAGACTTGTCGAGCGCTGTGCCGTAGTCTGTGATTGAAGTACCGAGAATCGGAATATTCGGTGTTGCTGTGTATGCTGCCTGAAGTGCGGCAGTACCGTTGCCGAGAATAAGGTCATAGTTTGAAGAAACAAACTGGTTACAGATTGTAGCGCAGGTTGCGGAATCGCCCTGAGCGTTCTGCTCGTCAAACTTTACATTGTCTGCACCGAGTTTCTCAGTAAGATAATCTTTAAAGCCTTTTGTTGCGGCGTCAAGAGCCTCATGCTGAACAAGCTGACAGATACCGATATTGTAAACCTTACCGTCCGTGCCTGAATTATCTGCCTTTGAGCTTTCTGCAGAACCGCCGCATCCTGCAAATGCGAGTGACATGGAAGCCGCCGCAAGAGCAACTGCGACAATTTTTTTAGCTTTTTTCATTTTAATTTCCTCCTAAGCTTTCAGCACTTTCACGCTGTAAAGCATCATATACTTCTGCACTTTTATGCAATAAAGTGTTTTAACAACATAAATTATAATACAAAAAAACGAAATTTTCAATAGCTTTCACCAATTTTTATTGCAAATAACTGAAATAAAGGTTTGTTTTTGGTTATTTTGCCACCACATTTTCGTCACCAAGCTGATATTTGAGTTCTTTTATCATTACAGGATTGATATCAACCCACATTGACGAGGGGGCTTTCACCTTTCTTTTAGTGTCGGTAAGATAGAAAATAACAGGCGTTCTGCCGTCAAAAATATCAAGAACACGCTTTGCACGGTTGTATTTGTCGGTATTGAGGTCATCAATACGCAAATACAACGCAGAAGGCTTTTGTGTATCATTTTTCACGGCTTGCATCTGATAATTTTGCGAAAAATGTTCTGTGTTTTTTATTGCAACAGGGTTATTTTTGCAATCCTCGTTTGTACGGGCAGACGCTATGGAATCGCAGATGATTTTCGGCTCTTCGTTTTCTTTTAAATTGACAGTTCCACGGAACAGCAACGCTCCGCCTGCACCGAGAAGGGCGGAATATTTTTCATATACATTCGGGAAAATCACGATTTCAAGCATTCCGTATCTGTCCTCGGCATTGACAAAAGCCATAATCCTGTTATTTTTTGTAAGCTGGGTTTTCAGCTTTGCAACTATGCAGACAAGGCTGACTTTTTTTCCGTCAAAATACATACCGCTGTCATTATTGATTATATCGCCCGTTTTGTCGGCATGGATTGCTTTTGAAAAAGTTGTGTATTCATCGAGCGGATGACCGCTGAGATACATTCCCGCAATTTCGTTTTCCATATGCAAAAGTTCAGAAACGGGAAATTCGGGCAAATCGGGAATTTTTGGCTTTGATGATTGAGCGTCAACCTCTGCGTCATCAAAAAACGACATCTGACCGCCCGCATTTCTTCTGCTTTCATACTCAACATCGTCAAGAACGGTTTTACTGATTGCGAGCAATTGTCTGCGATTTGCTCCGAGTCCGTCAAATGCACCGCATTTTATCAGACTTTCAATTGCTCTGCTATTCATATTTCTGCCGTAGAGCCTTTTGCAGAAATCAAAGAAATCTTCATAAGGATTGTTTATGCGCTCCGAGATGATTTCATCTATGAAATTTCTGCCGAGATTTTTAACGGCAAGAAGTCCGTAACGGATATCGTTTCCGCTGACCGTAAAATGAAGATTGCTTTCGTTGACATTAGGCGGTAATACACGGATTCCGAGCCGTTTGCACTCAGTGATATATGACGCAAGTTTATTTTGATTATCAAGAACACTTGAAAGCAGAGCCGCCATATATTCACGGGGATAGTGGCATTTGAGCCATGCAGTTTTGTAGGAAATGTTGGCATATGCCGCAGCATGGGATTTGTTAAATGCGTAGTGTGCAAAGCTTTCCATTTCATCATAAACGGAAATTGCCGTTTTTTCATCAACCCCACGGCGAATGCATCCTTCAACTATGATATTTCCATCATCATCAGTAAGACCGTGAATGAATATTTCACGCTCCGACTCCATTACGGCAAGTTTTTTCTTGCTCATTGCACGGCGCACTATGTCCGCTCTGCCGAGGCTGTAGCCTGCAAGCGTTCTGAAAATCTGCATAACCTGTTCCTGATAAATTATGCAACCGCTTGTAACTCCGAGAATTTCCTTTAAAAGCGGATGTTTGTAACGAATATGCGACGGATTGTGACGACAGTCAATATAAACGGGAATGCTGTCCATAGGTCCGGGACGATAGAGAGCCGTAACGGCTATAAGATCCTCAATTCGCTCCGGTTTTAGCTGAGTGAGAACATTTTTCATTCCTTGGCTTTCAAACTGAAACACACCCTCCGTGTATCCTTTTGAAAACATTTCAAAAACTTTTTTATCGTTTTCATCAACCATATCGGGATTATAGTCGGGATTTTTATGTTTTATCTGCTTTTCTGCATCATTGATTACGGTTAAGTTTCTGAGCCCGAGGAAGTCCATTTTTAAAAGACCGAGTTCTTCAAGTGCCGTCATGGTGAACTGTGTTACAACATTATCGTCATTTTTTGACAGCGGAACATAGTCGCTGACGGGCTTGTCGGTGATTACAACTCCTGCGGCGTGCATTGTTGCGTGACGGGGCATTCCCTCAATGCTCATTGCAACATCAAGCAGTTTTTTTATCTGCGGATCGTTATTGCAGCGACTTCTCAGATCGGGACTCAGTTTCAGCGCTTCCTCGATTGTCATATCATGTTCCATAGGAACAAGCTTTGCAACAGAATCTACTGTCGCATACGGAATTTCAAGCACCCTTCCGACATCTCGGATTGCACCTCTTGCCGCCATTGTACCGAACGAAATTATCTGTGCAACATGATCTTCGCCGTATTTACGCACAACATAGTCGATAACCTCTCCCCTGCGTTCCTTACAAAAATCGACATCAAAATCGGGCATACTGACTCTTTCGGGATTGAGAAATCTTTCAAAAAGAAGATTGTACTTTATCGGATCGATTGCGGTTATGCCTATGCAGTAGGCACAAAGTGAGCCTGCACCCGAACCTCTTCCGGGTCCGACAGGAATTTGGCATGATTTTGCGTAGCTTACAAAGTCATTTACAATGAGGTAGTAATCTACAAAACCCATTTGCGACACAGTGTTGATTTCATATTCAAGTCGGTCAATCAGAGATTGGTCGGGATTCTCACCATAGTGTTTATAAAGCCCCTCATAGCATTTTCTTCTGAAATAATGCAGATGATCTTCGTTATTAGGAACATCAAATCTCGGAAGCTTGCGTACACCGAATTCAAAATCCACATTGCACATATCGGCAATTTTCTGTGTATTGTCGATTGCTTCGGGGTAACTTGCAAATACCTCACGCATTTCATCTTCTGTTTTAAGATAAAATTCCGAAGTTTTGAACTCCATTCTGTCGCTGTCATTGACTGTTCGGTTGGTCTGAATACAGAGAAGAATATTGTGAACCGTGCTGTCCTGTTTTTCGATATAGTGACAATCGTTTGTTGCAACAATGTCAACACCGATTTCACGGGCAATTTTTATAAGGCTTGGAATTATCCTTTTCTGTTCCTCAATTCCGTGGTCTTGAAGCTCTATAAAAAAGTTCTCACTCCCGAATATATCACGGTAAAATTCTGCCTTTGACTTTGCACCGGCATAATCACCGTCAAGGAGCTTTTGAGGAATTTCACCTGCCAGACAGGCAGAGAGGCAGACCAAGCCCTTATGATACTCGGCAAGGAGTTCATCATCAATTCTCGGCTTTGTATAGAATCCCTCCGTAAAACCCTTTGACACAAGCTTGATAAGATTCTGATAGCCTGTATGATTTTTGCAGAGCAGAACCATATGATAGTATTTTCCGTAGGATGAGGTCTTGTCAAAACGGCTTTGCGGTGCAACATACACTTCACAGCCGATTATCGGCTTTATACCCTGCTTTTTGCATTCCTTATAAAAATCGACTGCACCGTACATTACACCGTGGTCGGTGATTGCGAGTGCAGTCATTCCTTTTTCTTTTGCAGCTTTTGCAAGTCTGCTCAAACGGCAGGCACCGTCAAGCAGACTGTATTCTGTATGAAGATGTAAATGTGTAAATGCCATTTTACTCACCTATTGCTTTTGCCTTTATTTCACCGTCTGAAAAACGGAGTGTAAATTCATCTCCGCTTTTCAGCATTTTTGCGGAATTTACCGCCTTACCGTCTTTTTCGGCAATCGAATAACCTCTTGAAAGAATTTTAACGGGGTTGAGTCCTTCAAGTTTAGCGGCTGTCTTTGTGATGTCGGCAGCCTTTTTATTTATTGTTTCCTGAACAAAATGCTGTATTTTCGTTTTGCAAAGTTCAAGAGATTTTTCATATTCAAAAATTCTCTGTTGTGGTGATACTACGGAAAGTCTTGTTTTTAATTCCGTAAGAGCATTATATTCCTGTCTTAATTTCAATGTTGCCATTGACGAAACATACTGCTTTTGCGATTTATAGTAATCAACAAGCTCCGCAGTATCGGGAACTGCAAGCTCTGCCGCTGCAGACGGAGTCGGCGCTCTGAGATCGGATACAAAGTCACAGATTGTAAAATCGGTTTCATGACCGACAGCGGAAATTACGGGAATTTTACAGTTGTAGATTGCATAAGCAAGGTTTTCATCATTGAATGCCCACAAATCTTCAATTGAACCGCCGCCCCTGCCGATTATGATAACATCACAGGCGTTGTATTTGTCAAGTTTCTGTACGGCGTCAATAAGTTGGGCGGGAGCATTATCGCCCTGAACAAGTACGGGACACATAATTATGTCGGCAGACGGAAATCTTCTTGAAAGAATGTTGCGGATATCCTGAACTGCTGCACCTGTGGGAGAAGTAATTACACCGATTGAATTCGGAAACGGCGGAATTTTCTTCTTATGTTCGGGAGCAAAAAGTCCTTTTTCGGCAAGCGACTTTTTAAGTTGTTCATAAGCAAGCGAAAGCGCACCTATGCCGTCGGGCTGCATATCTTCAATATAAAGCTGATACTGACCTGTGGGTTCATAGACTGCAACTCTGCCACGGCAGATTACTTTCATTCCGTCAGTCGGTCTGAACTTTAAATTACGGGCATTTCCGGCAAACATTACGGCTCTTATAACAGATTTTTCGTCTTTGATTGAAAGATAGATGTGTCCGCTTCTGTAGTGGTCGGTAAGGTTTGAAATTTCACCCGTAACAAAGACAAAATTCAACCTTGCGTCATTTTCAATAATTGACTTTATATAGAAATTCAGTTGTGAAACACTTAAAACTCGTGGTTTGCTAAACTCGGGTGTGTACATCGTTATACTTCCTGTATCCTAAATATGCAATTCCTGCCGAGTTATCTGCCGAAAACTGCGGCGGTGCGAATATTGCATTGTATTTTTCTTCAAAAGAATTTTTTATTATTTGATTTGACATTACTCCGCCTGCAAAGAGCAATGGAAGTTCTCCGTATTTTTCAAGCAGTCGCTTGGTCATTTCGGACAAGGTCTGTTCAATATATTTAAGACAGAATGCCGAAACATATTCGGGAGATTTGCCTTCGACAATCAGCTTTTTAGAAAGATTTTCAACTCCGCTCAGGCAACAATCGCAACCCTTGAGAGTTGGTTTCACCTTGATTTTTTCTGTATTTTTAAGGGCAAGCTGTTCAAGCTGAGGACCGCACGGAAATTTTAAACCGAGCATAAGTCCTGTGCGGTCAATCGCCTGTCCTGCATTAAGGTCGAGTGTGTGTGCCGCAAGTTCAACGGAAAAGCCCGTGCCGAATCCTTTGGCAAATACTGCCTCGGTTGTACCTCCGCTGACATGGAAAGCGATAAACTGCTTATCAAACAAATCTGTTCTCTGCGAGCCGAACAATGCCGCCGAGATATGTCCCTCTTGATGCGAAAATGTGTAAAGAGGAATTTTCATTGCGGAAGATAAAATTTTTGCCGTGTTCTCTCCAACGGTGAAACACGGCATATATGAGCCGTCAACAGGTCTTGGACGGCTTGACGCCGCAATTGCGGCTATTTTGCTTGTATCAACATCTTTCAAAAGTTCTTCAATAAGCGTGTGCAACTGTGCTGTGTGGTGAAACACAGCGTCACTCTGACGAAGTCCGAGCTGACCTTCTTTTACGGGAAGAAGTTTTTTCTGCTGAACCATTTCGCCCGTTTTGCTGTCGTAAAGGGCGGTTGATGTTGTGTAATTTGAAGTGTCAATTCCGAGAAAAAGGCTCATATCACTTCTCCGACTTTCCCGAAAATTCACGGGAATATGTGCCGAGAATACCGTTTACAAATTTGCTCTCGTCGATTGTATATTTCTTGGCAAGTTCAACAGCCTCGTTGATTGAAACGCTCTGCGGAACATTGTCGAGATACTTCATCTCATAGATTGCAAGGCGAAGAATAGCAAGCGACGGCTTTGAAATTCTTGAAAGAGTCCAGCCCTTTTTCAGGTGGCTTGCAATGATTTCGTCAATCTCCTCACGCTTGTCCTCAATGCCGGAAACTACAGCCTGAGCATATGCGCAAACACCGCCTACAAACATTTCCGAATTATCATCTATTGTTTCTTCAAGAGGCTCATCGTCAAAAGACTTTGAAAACAAAAGCATAAAAGCCTGCTCTCTTGACTCACTTCTTGTGAGATTAACCTCTTCTTCAAAGATGTCACTTGTTTCAGCGTCATTTACTTCAATTTCATTTAATTCATTGTTAATTTCGTTATTCATAATAAACCCAACTTTTCGTTAAATTACAATATCACTAAAATCATATCATTAAGATTTAAATCAGAGTAACTCCCTAATTTACTTACAAGATTATACCATAACTGAAAATGAATGTAAACAATAATTAACAAAGATGTCCGTTAAAAATCATTTGTATTTCGGAAACTTTTTTCTGAACAAACCTTCTATTATTTTGGCACTTTCCTCGCAACCGAATGCGTTTGATTTTATGCACAAATCGTAATTATCGGCATTACCCCATTCGGTTGAAGTAAAGTATTTGCAATGGGCGGCTCTTTCACGGTTAACTTTCCTAACCTTTTTAAGTGCATCATTCTTTGAAAGATTGTTCCTCTTTGAAATTCTTTCAGCCTCGGTATTTTCATCTGCCGATATAAACACATTGAATGTATGCTTTTTATTTTTCAGAATTACATTTGCAAGTCTGCCGACAATTACGCATGATTCAGTTTGTGAAATAGTTTTAATTACATCTTTTTCTCGCTTAAAGAGGCTTTCAACACTAGGCATATTTGCCGAGTCGAGCGGTCCGCCGTACCATGCAAAAAAGTCATGCATTATGGGATTTTTGATTGTCTGCTCATTCTTTTCGATAAAATCGGGAGAATATCCGCTTTTCTCAACAACAAGCTTTATCAGCTCGTTATCGTAATACTTAAAACCAAGACTTTCGGCAAGTGCCTTTGCAATCTGTCTGCCGCCGCTGCCGTATTCTCTTGATACGGTAATAACATATGTAGGATTCTGTTCGTTACCTGTTGTTTCGTTAACCTGAACGGAAGGTGACTTTTTCAGAAGTTTATCTCTGTATTTTCCAAATGCTTTATTTATTATACCGAGGATAAAACCGACGAGAAATGCCGCAATTACTGTTCCCACACCGACACTTCCGAAACTATGAATCATAATAAGACAAGCCGCCGCAGATACAACAACCATAGTGATATCAAAAGCCATTTTCACCTTTGAAAATTCAATTTTTGTAACCTGTGAAACTGCCGACATTACACCCTCACCTGCAAGCGGGATGACATCTGCAGGCAAGTACAGGAAAATGCCGACTGCAATAATAACTGTGCTTGCAAGCATCATCAAAACTCTGACAACAAGATTATCGGGTGTCGGAAAGAATGATGCAAGGTAGTTGCAGAATGTTGTGAAGTAACCGAATATTACACCTACGGGAATCTGCAAAAGGCTTATCAGCTTAAAGTTTTTGCGGAGTAACAAAAACTGAATAAACACAAGGAAAATGTGGAATATTATTGTTGCCTTGCCCATTTCAACTCCCCATATGCAGGTCATCGTATATGGAATTGAACTTACCGGCGAAACACCAAGATTTGATTTTACCGAAACGGCAATTCCTATTGTCATTATAAAAAGTCCGATAAAATACATCGGCAGTCTGATTTTCATATTTTTTAAATTCATTACATATCTTCCTTTTTAAAATGCTCTGTCATATTTTCATACACTTTTGCAAGCAGACTTTGAAACATATCCTTTTCCTCTTTTGAAAAGCCGTCTGTTGCAATATTTTCAACTTTATCAAATTTTTCGTTAAGGTAGCTGATATGCTCTTTACCTTTGTCTGTGAGAAAAACATACAGTGATCGCCTGTCACCGCCGAGAGATTTTCTCTCGATATATCCCTTTGTTTCCATACCACGCAAAATTACCGTTATTGAAGCAGGTTCAATATGACAGCCTGCCGCAATATCTTTTTGAACAGAGCCATCATGGTCTTTAAGGTAATCAAGTATTTTCGGCTGACCTGATGTTAGTCCCGAATCTTTTATACTGCCAAGGAGTGCCTTTTGCACAAGCATGTGGTCGGACATCAGCAAATAGTGAATTGACTTTTTCATACATAGCCCTCTCTTTAGTTATAATTCTAATTATTATAATTCTAATTATATATCCAAACAGAGAAAATGACAAGTTTTTGTAAAAAATTCAGCCTATTACACAGTATTATTTGTGTACATAAAAGAATTTTCATGCACAAAAAAGCAGAGGACACTATGCCCTCTGCAAATTTTATGCCCCTATTACGGATATATCGTCATAATCAACCTCATAATGAGTAACCACGGCATCGTCAATAATCAGAACAGATGTATCATCAAGCTGAGATTTCGGAACAATTACCGACACACCTTGATCGCTTATATAGCAAAGGCATTCTGAAAATCCTTTGGCTTTGACAATACTTTCAATGCTGTCCTGAATTGTAAAGGTTTTTAGAAGCTCTTCAACATTCTTTTCAGCCTCGCTTTTGTCGGCATCAGACGAGCTTTCAAGATTGAAAATTTCCTTTGCATCATCAATTATTTTATCCTGAGTTGCCTGCCGCTTTGTCCTTTCGGCTGAAAAATAGCTTTTGCTCTCGTTTGAAAGTGCCGCCGTCTGCTGTACTTCATCTTCCGACGCCGAAGCGGTTGCACTGACATATGATGCCGCACCAAGTTCTTTGGCACTTTTGGGAGTTTTAGCTCCCGAAAGCTGCCAGTTTATGTACACTGCTGCCGAAAGTGCAAGCACAAGTGATGCAAAAACGATATATTTTTTCTTAGATTTCATATTACTCCCGACCTTTATTCTGATAATTTTGTAATACATACTTTTGCTGTTGAAATATCAAGCGCTTTTGTGACTGCATCGGTGACACGCTCAACCACAACAGGATCATCACCGCCTTCACACACTACAAGCACTCCTCTTATCAAAGGTTCAATTTCCTTTGTTTTGGTGGTGCTGTTGTCAAGATAAACATATTCAACGGAATTTTCCATTGTGAGCAAAACTTCTGTCTTGCCTGCTCCCTCAATTTTTGAAATCACCGTCTGCAAATCATTTTCTATTTTTGTGCTGTATGTTTTTACGGAAAATGCTTCATCTCCTTTTCCTGATGTCAAAGAACCGAAATCAATCCAGTTTGAAAGAAATATTAAACCAATACCGATAAGACCGACAACGATTATGATATTTCTTATTTTTTTACTGTCGAGCATTGATTTCAGCTTTGAACTTGTTTTGTCTTCCATAATTCACTCCGTCATAATGTTTGGTGTAATTCCGAAATTGTCATAAACAATTGACGATACAAGATTTGTGTACCGAACAAATTCTTTGTCTATATATATGCTGATTGACGCTATGATTATGCCGTTGTTTTCAACTCTGCTCAAAATTATGTCACACGATTTGATTGTTATATTATTCTGTAAAAGAAGATTTTTTAATGCAGTTTCAAGATTTATCTCCGTCTGCTTTATAACGGCATTGCTGTATGCCTCATCATCTGTTGATATTTCTTTAATAGAATTTTGCTTTTCCTCAATATCGGTATTAAATGACGATACGGCATTTTTTACGGGAACAACCATACAGCAGATAATAAAAGCGCCTAAAACAAGGCTGATGATTTTCTTTGTACTGCCGTCTGTAACAAAGGTCTGAACAAGCGAGCATATTAACGCAGACGCACACATTACAACAACAACCGTAAAAAGTCCGCTCATGATGAACCTCCGCCAAGCATAATTACCGCCGCCGTTGAAAGAATGTAAATTGACATAATGCACAGCAAAACGGCTATGAGAGTTGAAAAGACAGACGATATGTTTTCAAGCAGTTTTGCCGGACCGTTTAGATTGAGAACCTCTGCCGTTGATTTGCCGATCCAAAGGGTGAACATCCACATTACCCCCTGCAAAATCACAGGCATAAACACAATTGTAACGGACAGAATCACTATTATTCCTATTCCCGATTTTAAAAGTCCGATACTGCCCTGAACTACCTTGTAGGCATCCGAAAGTGCCGAACCGACTATCGGGATAAATGAATTGAGAGTAAACCTTACAGCACGGGTGGAAACATTGTCAACCGAAACGCTTATAAGCTGTCTGAATGTCAGCACGGCTGTGAAGATTGTCATAGCAAAGCCCAAAAGCCACTTTACACTCTTTGAAATCATTGACATAAAACCGCTGAGATTTACGGACGGCGATACGGATGATGTTATTGACAGACCGAGGAACATATTGAGCAGAGGAACGATTATTTTTGATGAAAGCTGTGACACACCCTCCCCTGCCCCTATCATAACGGCATAGTATGATGCCGAACCTGCCACAGAACCCGAGCTTGCCATAATTACAGCCATAACAGGAACATAGGCGAGCATTATATTTGATGCGGTGCAGATTACCGAACCCGTTGATGCGATGACTCCGACAGCCGGGACTACTGCGGCACAGGTTATGCAGAGCGTTGCAGTTATATTCAGCGAGTTTGAAATATCACAGGACAGCGAACCGTTGTAGGCGCTGATTACGGAACAGAGCAAAAGCAGGGCGGTTATATTGACAAGACCTTTGAGCGGTGAAGAAATGTTGCCGAGTGCAAGCGAGAGAATTTCGCCCATTACATTTTCAAAAGACAGGTTGGCAAGCTTTGAAAAATCCCCCAAATCAACGCCCATATTCTGAAGGCTTTGTTTTATATCGTCGGACAGCGAATCAAAAACATTTGACATATCATAAATCATTTCACCTTCTTCAGCGTTTGCACAAACGCATGAAAGGGCGATAAGCACAAACACGACAGTAATTATTACAACACTTTTTTTCACTTCTTCACCTCAATTGCCTGCAAGTGACAACACGGTTTTTAAAATATCCGAATAAAGCGGAAGTGCCGTTACCGTAACCATAATTTTTCCTGCAAGTGAAACATTAGACGCAAGCGACTGACTGCCCGAATCCTTGCAGGTATTCACGGCGAACTCGGTGACAAGGCATATTCCGATTGATTTCAGCAGAATTACTATGTAGTCAATGCTTATTCCCGATGACGCTATGATTTGATTTATTGTTGTAACGATAGCCGAAACCTGAGTAAGCACGCCGATTAAAATAATAACGGAACAGCTTATACCGAGCATTACGGAAATTTCCGCATTTTTCGGTTTGAGCATTACGCAGATTATTACGGTCACAACGGCAAGCACGGAAATTGACAGAATATTCATATTAAAAACCGAAAAGCTGTTTTATTGTGTTGAACAGAGTGCTGATTTGCGTTATTATCAGCGTCAACACAACTATAAGTCCGGCAAGCGAGGTCAGCATTGCCTGCTCCTCTCGACCGCTTCGTATGAGAAGTTGGGTAAGAACCGCAACAATTATGCCGACAGCGGCAATTTTGAAAATAAGCTCAACATCCATTACTACCTCTAAATCATCATAAGGGCGATTGCACTTCCTGCAAAAAATCCCATTGTTTTATATAGCTTTGATTTTTTTGTTATGGCATCAAGGGCTGATGAAAGCTGTTTTGAAAATGACACCTCGTAGAGTTCAAGATGTTTTAACTGTCCCTCTGTATCGGTTTTTCCGAGCTGACCTCCGAAATCGTTCAGCATTGAAATGTCGGATTTTGAAAGCGGTATTTCAGAAGATAATTGTTTTACCCTTTCAAGCCACAATTCGTCAAAAGGTCTGTCACATTCTGAAAAAAGCAATAAATCAAGGCTTGAATTTTCTGCACAGGAATTAACCAGAGTGAAGATATCATCACCGCTGTAGCGAAGATTTGTTGCAAGCAATGATATAAATTCCGTGAATGATTTCAGAAAATCTCTGCGTTTGTATAACCTACCCGACAAAACAAAACCTATCATTGTACCCGTGCAGACAACAAGCAAGCATCCTATGAGTTTAAACGGCAAAGTTGTCACCTACCTGCGATATTTTCACAATTTCACCTGCGTGGGTTCGATTTGACAGAAACACAAGCGTTTGAAATGCCCCTGTTTTCATGAGAGAAACCATGTTTGCTTTCTGTTTCAGTTCATATTCATTTGCACAATGCGTTGATGAAATTATCCGAACTCCGCAGTTGACCGACTTTTCTACGGCATAGATATCTTCTTTTGAGCCGATTTCATCGCAGATGACAATTTCGGGAGCCATACTGCGAATTGCGTGAAGCATTGCCTCGCTCTTGTTGTAGGAATCATAGACATCACACATTCCGATATCATTCTGAAATTTACCCGATGCCGTGCCCGCAAGCTCTCCTCTTTCATCAATCAGGGCAACATTCTTCTTACCCTTGGTTGACAGAAGTCTTGCGAGGTCACGAAGTACGGTTGTTTTTCCGCTGCAAGGTGCTCCGCATATGAGAACACCTCCCGAAACGGCAATTATCTTATTATAAAGAGAATCCGCACAACCCTTATGCTCCCTTGCAATTCGGACATTGATTGAGGTTATGTCACGGATATTCACAATTTTTCCGTTGTTTACGACCGCTGTTCCGCAGATTCCTGCCCTGTGACCGCCGTACATTGTAACAAAGCCGTTTACAATTTCGTTCTGTCTGTTATACACGGAGTAGTTGCAAATGTTGTTGAAAGTATCGACAATATCGGCTTTTGAAACAACAAGCATTGCACCGTCAAGGATTGTGTTGCTAAGTCCGCCGTTTTGCGTTAAGTAGTATGTATTGTCGGGACAGACAAGTGCAAGCGGTCGTGAAAGCCGCAGTCTGATTTCCTGAACCGAATCGGCTAATTTAGGTGCAAGCGGTAAAAGTCTGCGTGAAATATTCTTGCAAAAGCAGTTGAGTGCCGCCGTAAATCTCTTTTCGTTTTGTTCAGCAAGCATATTTTAAATTCCTCCCAAAAGAGTTTGTACAATAAATACTATGCAGACAAGCACAGTCATATGTCAAAAGGGCATAAAAAAATCCCCCGACATAAATCGGAGGATTGAAAATTGTTTTATTTGCTTTTTATTTCACTAAAGATAGCCTTATATTCTTCATCGGTGTAATCACCTGTAAAATTCATATTGCCGTCAGTAATTTCAACATTTATATACGGATTTGAAACAGTCTTTCCGTTAATAACAAAACGAACAGCAGAACCGATATTATTTTTAGTGTAGTCTGCAAACTTATCAGTTCCGTCAGCTGTAAGTTTCATATTTAACACCATACCGTTAATATCATCAAGCAAACACACATACTCGATTTGAGATGACTCAATAATAACTTTGTTTTCATCTTCATTATCACGGATTTCTACATTGGTCGGATTATAAATTTTCGGCAATTCAGCATTTGATGTCTGAGCTGTTTCATTAACCGAGGTTGAAACCTGAGTAGTTGTATTTTCAGCAGAAGTATCGTTACTTTTTACATTTCCGCTGCAAGCAGATAATGCAACAGCAAGTAAAGTTACGACAGCTAAAATCAAATATTTTTTCAATTTAAGTACCCCTTTCGTTATAATTATATAACAACATAAACAGTGTCAAGTATTTATTGTAACTATTCCATTGACAGCATTTCTTTTAATTCTTCTTCGGAAATTATTGCAACACCTAAGGTTTGGGCTTTGGTTAGTTTACTGCCGGCATCTTCGCCTGCCAAGACATATGAAGTCTTTTTTGAAACTGATGAACTTGTTTTTCCGCCGTTCTGTTCAATGAGTTTTGAGGCTTCACTTCTTGTCATTGTGGGAAGTGTGCCTGTGAGGACAAAGGTTTTGCCTTCAAAAAGACCTCCAGTGTTTTTCGGCTGAGAGGGTTTCATTCTCAGACCGAGTGATTTAAGGTCTGCAATAAGCTCCTTTGTACCGTCAAGTGAAAAATAATTTTCAAGGCTTTCTGCCATAACAGCACCGAAACCGTCTATTTTTTCAAAGTCCTCAGCCTTTGCGCTCATAATATCGTCAATTGTTGCAAAATTTTCGCAGATTATCTTTGCGGCTTTAAGACCTATGTTACGGATTCCGAGAGCAAAAACAAGCCTGAAAAGTTCGTTTTCTTTTGATTTTTCTATTGAAGAAATAAGATTCTGAGCAGATTTTTCAGCCTTGCGTTCAAGGCTTGAAATATCTTCTGCTTTAAGTCTGTAGAGGTCGGCAGGAGATTTTACAAGTCCTTCATCTGAAAGCTGTTCAAGAATTGCAGGACCGAGTCCGTCAATATCCATTGCGTCACGGCTTACAAAGTGAATAAGATGTCTTGTCAGCTGTGCGGGACAGTCCGTATTTGTACAACGGATTGCCGCCTCTCCCTCATCGTGTGTAACAGGGTTACCGCAGGACGGGCATACTGACGGAAATTCAAACGGCACGGCATTTTCAGCGTGTTCCTTAACTGACAGAACTTCGGGAATAATCTCGCCTGCTTTTCTGATTATAACCGTATCTCCTACGCAAATACCTTTTTCATCTATAAAATCTTTATTGTGAAGTGTGGCACGGCTTACTGTTGTTCCGGCAAGAAGTACTGGTTCAAAGTTGCCTACAGGAGTAAGCACACCTGTTCTGCCGACATTGATTTCAATATTGAGAAGTTTAGTAGGCTTCTCCTCGGGAGGATACTTATATGCCTCCGCCCATTTGGGATATTTTGCGGTACTGCCGAGAAGTCGGCGACTTGCAAAGCTGTCAACCTTGACAACAGCGCCGTCAATTGCATAATCAAGCTCTCCACGCATATTTCCTATGCGCTCAATTTCCTCAATCACCTCGTCAACATTATCGTAAACGCTGTAAAATGCAGTCGGAAAGCCGAGTTCCGTAAGATAGTCAAGCCCCTGAATATGGCTTTCAATCGTCATTCCTCTGATTTGCTGGATATTGAACACAAATATATCAAGACTTCTCTGAGCGGTTATTTTTGCATTTTTCTGACGAAGTGAGCCTGCAGCAGCATTTCGTGGATTTTTAAAGGTTTTTTCCTCGTTTTCTTCCTGTCTGCGAGTAAGTGCATCAAACGACTTGAACGACATATACACCTCACCACGAACCTCGAGATATTCGGGTGCATTCGGAATACGCTTTGGCAGACTTTTAATTGTCATAAGATTTTCGGTTACATCTTCACCTACAGAGCCGTCGCCACGGGTTGAACCTCTTACAAAAACACCGTTTTCATATTCGCACGATACGGAAAGACCGTCAAACTTCGGTTCAACAACATAGCGTACATTCGGCACGGTTTCTCGCACTCTTGCGTCAAATTCACGAAGCTCTTCGTGTGAAAAACTATCGTGAAGGCTTTCCATTACAACCTCATGAGTAACGGGAGAAAACTTTTCTCCTGCATTACCGCCGACACGGTTTGTCGGTGACATAGGAGATTTGAGTGACGGAAATTCCTTTTCAATATTCTCAAGTTCACGCATGAGCATATCGTAATCGTAGTCGGAGATTTCCGGATCATCCTGATTGTAGTAAAGGTTGTTGTGGTATTCAAGCTGTTTTGTAAGCTCTTGGGCACGATTCTGTGCTGTTATAAAATCCATTTTGGTTTCCCCATATCATAAATTTATCGGTAAAATAAGTATCTGCACCTGTGTTTAAAATATTACCTGTTATTAACCTGTGAAGTTCCTTTTTCACGGAGGAAGGTTGATTCAAGGTCTGCAAGGTGAAGCTTTACGGCAAGCGGATACTTGTCATAAGCCTGACTGATTGTGTTGCTGTTTTTATCTCCGAATTCACCCATATGCCAACGAATTGCCATAGCCTCATCAATTTTAAGGTGCATTTTGCGTTCAATGAGAAAAACAGACTTTTCACCGTGACCGTAGGGAAACTGATCTTCAATTGCATAATACGGCACTTTTTCCCACTGACCTGTTTTTTCATTCTTAACATTTCTGCTTGAAACCTTGTAGAACTGAGCCTTGCACAAATCGTGAAGAAGTCCGCAGATTGCAAAACTTTCAATATTGTCGGTTTCTTCATCATAGTGCTTTTCCATCATTGTATTGAACACGCTGACGGAGTGCATTACAAGACCGTTTTCACAGGCACAATGATATTTTGAACTTGCAGGGGCGGTAAAAAAATCGGTTCTTTTGAGCCATTCAAGAAGCTCGTCAGCACCCTGTCTTGTGATATATTTGTTGTAGATTTCAATAAATTCTTCCTGCGGCGTCATATTAATCCTCCTCATATTATTGTATTTTTAAAAAGGCAACAGCAGATAATCTGCCGTTGCCCTGCATTAAAAGTTTAAAAGATTTACTTTGCTGAAGTTGTAGCTGTTTCAGTAGCCGCCTCGGTTACTGCTGCTGTAGTTTTTGCCGAATCGTCATCCTTTGTATAGAGAATGTCATTGAGCTTGAGTCCGTTGCTCTCTACGGAATAAGCAACATCCATTTCAACTTCATCTGTGTAATAGTACTTGATGATGATTGTGCCGTTCTTGATTAAGTAAGTACCGTCAACATTAAGTGCGTCTGACTGGTTGATTTCAACAGTACCGTCATCATTGAACTTGTATGTCATCTTAGCGTAACCGTTATCATAAGTCCATGAACCTGTGATTTTCTTGTCAGCCTTGAAGTCCTTATCAACCTTCAATTCAGGCTTAACCTCTGAACCTGACTTGAGTTTCACCTTGTTGGCAGCAGTTGAAGTTGAAAGCTCAAGAGTTCTGCCGGAGAACATATTACCCGAAACAGCGTAGTTACAGCTTGTTTCATTGCCGTTAAGCGTCATGGCAAGTGTCTGTTTACCCGAATCATCTGTTGAAACCGTGTATGTACCGTTCCAAACCATTGAACCGATTCTGTAATTGAGAGTATTGTCACCGTTAAATGTGTAGTAAACATCAACCTTTGACGCCTCGTCGGATGATGCTGAATTACCTGTTACATCAACAGATTCAATCCATGTTCCTACAATGCTTGTATCAAAAAATCCTTTGATTACGAAAAGAGTAGCTGCCGCAACCGCAACAATTACGATACCTATAATGATAGGAAGCTGAATAATACTCTTTTTCTTTGGCTGCGGAGCAATCACGCCGTTTTCGTTTGCAGGTTCTGTTTCAGCAAAAGACATTTCTTCGCTTTCTGTGGGCTCATCTGCAACGAATGTTGTATTTTCTGTTGTTTCTGCTGTTGTATCTGTGTTGGTATTCTCTGCCTCATTTTCAGAAGTGAAAATTTCTTTATTCTCGTCCAACTGTGATACCTCCTTAAATTTTGTCATCGCTTTCTATCATACTATAAATATGAAAGAAAATCAACTGTTTTTTATGCCGTTAAAATGTAATGAAAATTATTTAAAATACATATAAAGTTCGCATTTAAGCGTTCCGTTATAAAGTTTGCGGCGTTTGTCAGCCTTTCTGCCGAAGATTTTTTCAAAATCGTCATCGGGGCTTATAACGGTGTAGCTTTTACCCTTCATTCTTTTAAAATGTTCACCCATAACTGCATACAGCTTTTCAGCTGATTTTACATCAAGTAATCGTTCACCGTATGGCGGATTTGTGATGATTGTCTGAAAACCGTCCTCAAGTTCAAAATCTTTAATATCACGGTTTGCAAATGTTATTCTGTCGGCAACTCCTGCAATTTCTGCGTTTTTCTTTGCGATTGCAAGGGCTGAATCATCTATATCGTAACCTGTTGCCCTGAATGTTGCGTCGTGTCTTATTTTCTGTCTTGCATTTTCTCTTGCTGTTTCAAAAACATCTTTCGGAACACAATTCCAATGTTCACAGGCAAAATAACGGTTAAGTCCCGGGGCAATGTTAAGCGCTTTCATAGCCGCCTCAATGAGAATTGTGCCGCTGCCGCACATAGGATCGGTTACAAAGTGGTTTGCCCTTACTCTTGAAAGGTCAACCATAGCGGCGGCAAGTGTTTCTTTTATAGGAGCATCATTTGAATCGGCACGATATCCACGCTTGTGAAGTCCTGCGCCCGAAGTGTCAAGCATAATACTTACCTTGTTGCGAAGAATGAGAAACTGAATCTGATGCGGAGCACCTGTTTCATCAAACCACGGGAGCATATATTTTTGTGAAAGGCGGTCTGCGACTGCCTTTTTAACGATTTTCTGACAATCGGGAACGCTCATAAGATCGGAATCAAGACATCTTCCCTTTACGGGAAAAGCCTCGGAAATTCCGATATAATCCTCCCACGGGATTGCCTTTACACCCTCAAACAAATTATCAAATGTGTGAACCTCAAATTCTGCAAGAAGAATGAGTATTCGCTCCGCATAATGGGAATTTATATTTGCAAGTGCAAGTGTTGACCAATCGCCTGTAAAGGTAACTCTGCCGTTTTCAGCATTGACATTTTCAACACCGAGATATCTCAGCTCATTTGCACAAAGACCTTCAAGGCCGAAAATGCATGGAGCGGAAAATTTCATAGTCATATTTATCTCCTGTTTTATTGATACACAAATTCTATTAAGACTGAAAGACAAAAAAACAGGGTATCGGAATAACCGATACCCCTTGCTTTTAAAAAATTAATCGGTTGTCGGCTCGAGCACACCATAGTTGCCGTCTGCACGCTTGTAAACAACATTGATTTCATCTGTCTCGGAATTGATAAACATAAAGAAGTTATGGTTTACCATATTCATTTCAAGAATAGCTTCATCAACCGAAATCGGCTTTACAAGAACATGTTTTTTACGAACTACGCTGTATTCATCGTCCTCCGGTTCACCAGTCTGAGCAGCTTCCGTGATTAAATCTTCAATACCGGCGGATTTAATTTTCTTTTCAAGCCTCGTTTTATTCTTACGAATCTGACGCATAAGAATGTCGCAAACCTTGTCAAGAGCGTCATTCATTTCGGGCATTGTGCTTTCGGCACGATAAATCATACCGTTGTCACGGATTGTAATTTCAACAGTCTGACGGTTCTTTTCGAGGGTGACAACTACATTGACAGAAGCATCCTCCGAGAAAATACGATTAAACTTTGAAAGCTTTTTCTCGCATCTTTCCTTAAAGTTATCTCTGAGGTTGACTTTTCTTGCTGTGTAGGTGATTTTCATAAAATCTGCCTCCCTTATATAATTTTTTATTTTCTGCCGTTGCCGTTGCCTCTGCGGCTGTAGCCACGGCTTTCTCCGCCACGCTTAAGATCGGACATCTTATCCTCGCTTGTCTGCTTGAACTTTGACATCATATCCTCAAACGAAGAAGGAGCATTTCTGCGTGAACTCTGCCACTCGTAATCACCCGGTGAAGTTACGGGCGGAGCAGGCTTGTATGGCTCTCTGCTTCTGTGATTCTGTCTTTGAGGTCTGTCAGAGCGTTTTCTCTGCTGTTGTTGTTCTTTCGGGAGAGCCTGTTTCATTGACAGACTGATTTTTCCGTCATTAAGAGCAAGCACCTTAACCTTTACTTCTTGTCCGACTTTTACATAATCACTGATTTCATTGATGAAGGTAGGTGCAACCTCCGAGATATGTACCATACCGGTTTTTGAATCCGGCAAATCAACAAATGCGCCGAATTTTGTAATACCTGATACTTTGCCTTCCAGAATCATTCCGACTTCAATAGCCATAAAAATTTATTACCCCTTAAAATTATTTCTACCCTTTTATTCTCCGGCAACATTAATGAAAATTCTTTCACCGTCACCGACATAGCCTAATTCATCCTTAGCTATTTTTTCAATATATTTTTTAAGATCGTCACCCTTGTAATTCTGAACCTTTTTCAGATACTGCGACTGAATCTCAACCACGCTGATCTGCTGTTGCAAATCCGTAAGCTCTGCCTTTTTCTCGGCAATCTGAACATTCTGATTGATAATTGTAATTACGGCATAAAAAACAAAACCGATAATTGCGAGATAAATCAGAATATATCTTCCTTTTTTACGCTTTTTCGGAGTTATCTCCTTTATTGCGCCGTCTTCTGTCTGCCGAGAAGCCGCAGTGCTTTCTTTTACTTTCTTTGTGCTTTTTTTCATCTTCAAAACTATCTGCTTTCTCTGCTGAATTATTATTATCGTTTCTAAATATACCTTTATTCTTACCCTCATTATACAATATGTTGTTGCTGTTTTTCAATAGCTTTTTCAGATTTTTTTTAATTTTTTGCGAAATTTTCACACAGACACTCTCCGTAAAACGAATCATCGGACAATATACAAGCGATAAAAGTCTGCCGAGGGTTAATCGACAAATAACAAAACCGAAAAATGAACCGACCGTTACAAACACTCTGAAAAATCCCAGCATATATGCAACGGAAAAAATGAACAGATTAAGTGATACAATAAAAACATAAAGAAAGTCTGTAACAAAAACCGACGCTTTTCCTTTGCAAAGCGTCATTCTGATTATTTTAAATATATCATACAGCAATCCTGCCGCCGCTCCGAATACAAGTGAACAGAGAAATGCGGTTGACTGCTGTGCAAAAGTCAGCTCCAAGATTACACCTACTTAAAGAGTTTTGAAAGTTTGGATTTTGACGCACCGTTGCCGAGGTATTGCATTGCGTTAATTTTTCCGTCAATTGAAACATCTCCCGTTTCAAGGTTTAACTTATCAATGTGCAGATTTTCCCCTTTGATTACAAGGCACCCGCAGGAGGTTTTTACCGACACCGTTTCCTCGTTGAAGCCCGACACATCCTCCGTGCCTGTCATAACAAGCTTCCCCCTGTTATCAAGCATAACCGTATGATTCTTAGCCTTTGGCATTTCCTGCATAAAAAAACCTCCGTATAAATTATTTGTCAGTAATTTATACGGAGAAAAAAATAAAATTATTCTTCTTTTTTTGAGATTTTATGTATAACAACATAGTGCATCAGATTGCCATCAACAATAACATGAGCAATAGCAAGAAGAGGGAATTCAGAGAAGAACGCCTCCTGATTGCCTTTTACACCCTTTGCCGTAAAACCAAGCACCACAATCAGTTATATCACATTGTTTAACACAACAATATTTCATAGTTTAATACCTCAACTTACGATTTATTTATATTTATTAAGTTGATAATTATTCCTACTAGTAAACCTGATGAATGTCGTGGTATACACATATTCTCCTCGTGTGTAGATTATTTTAACGAATTTAAAAATTGGCATACCGAAATAATGAACAATAAAGTCATTATTACGAAAGAGCCATTGGGTATATTTATCTGTGTGTAAAACTTCATTACAATAATCCCAATGTAAGTAATTACAGATAATATTGCCAATATTAAATTAATTGTCTTATTCATAATCTACTCACCTAATTTCATCCAAAGTAATATTTTGTGTTTTAATTTTGGTAAAAAATCAGACTGCCGCCTCATACATTGTTGCCGCATCTTCCTTGCGAACAACTTCTTTTACCTCTGTAACCTTAACCTTTACACTTTTTGTGCCGAGTGTAATTTCGATTACATCACCGACTTTTACATCATAGGACGCACGGGCAACCTTGTCATTAACTGTGATTTTGCCTGCGTCACACGCCTCATTTGCAACTGTTCTGCGTTTGATGAGTCGGGATACTTTTAAATATTTATCAAGTCGCATATTATAAGCCCTTCCGATTTTTAATAAAAAAGGGTAATGATACAGCGTACCATTACCCGAAATATAAAACAGGATTACTTGTTTACTACATCCTTAAAGCCCTTGCCTGCCTTGAATGCAGGAACCTTTGAAGCAGGAATTTCGATTGATTTACCTGTTCTTGGGTCGCAACCTGTTCTTGCATTTCTCTGACGCTGTTCAAATGTGCCGAAACCTGCGATCTGAATCTTTTCGCCTTCAGCTACTGTATTGATGATTGTGTCTATTGTTGAAGAAACTGCCTTTTCTGCATCCTTCTTTGAAAGTCCGCTCTGCTCGGCAACTGCAGCAATAAGTTCTGTTTTGTTCATAATAATAAACCTCCAATTAATAATTCTTAGATAATTTAACTTCATCCCAAAGGGAATCGAGTACAGATAACGGTGCCGTTTTCATATCTATTCCACGCTCGTTTGCAAGCTTTTCAACAGACGAAAAACGGTCGGTGAATTTGTCACAGGCATCGTAGAGTGCGTGTTCGCTGTCAATGTTCAAAAATCTTGCAACATTAACTGCTGAGAAAAGCACATCACCGAGTTCTTCACGCTGATTTTCAACATCGTTGTTTTTAACAGCTGCTTTAAGCTCTTCACATTCTTCAAAAAGCTTATCAAGCGCACCGTTTACATTCTCCCAGTCAAAGCCGACCTTAGCAGCCTTCTGCTGGATTTTTGTACTGCGCATGAGTGACGGAAGTGCCTTTGACACGCTGAGAATTGCCTGTGTCTGAGTTTTCTGGGATTTTGTTTTCATCTTAATGGCATCCCAGTTTTTGAGAACCTTTTCGGTAGTGTCAGCGTTTACATCACCGAAAACATGGGGATGACGGATAATGAGCTTTTTGCAGATTCCGTCACAAACATCGTTTATATCAAATGTTCCCTGTTCACTTTCAATTTCCGCATGCAGAGCAACCTGCAGAAGAACATCACCGAGTTCTTCTTTAAGCAAATCGAGGTCGTCGGTATCAATTGCCTCAACAGCCTCATAGGTTTCCTCAATAAAATTTGAGCGGATTGACTTGTGAGTCTGTTCTCTGTCCCACGGACAACCGTCGGGTGCACGAAGGATTTTTACTATCTCAACAAGGTCATTAAAATTATAATTTTCTTTTTCTGTAAAGTTCATTCGTGACATCTCCGATAATCTTATTAGACAATGCAAATTTTATCTGAGAAGCGGAAACAACCGCAACAGATATATTTTACCTAATTAATCCTAATTTTTCAAGTGTTTTTGCAATTTTCTCACCTTTCGGCAAAAATTTCAGTTCTGTTGCCGTAAAAGCACGCAATATCAACAATACAGCAATATAAACGATAACCGCAACAAAGATTGCAACTGCAAGCGAAACTGCGATTGACATTCTTGCAGAGCCGATAATGCTTTCCATAAGGTGATATGCGCCAAATGCCGAAACGGCACTTGCAATCGCACCGATAAGCGGTTTTACTGTTGTACCGAATAAATCAGGCTTGATTTTTGAATACTTGATAAGCAGATACATACCTACGATTGTCATAATTGCATAGGTAATCATTGAACCGACAGTTGCACCCTGAACATTGATTTCCGGAACGCTTACAAACATCCATGTAATGCCGATCTTGACAGCCATACAAACTGTGTATAGCTTCATCGGGAGGTCAACTCTGCCGATGCCCTGGAGCATACTGCACACAGGAGTTGACGCCGCACCGAATATTGTTGTAACACCCATGATGAGGAGAATTCTTCCGCCTACATCTGTAATAAGCGGATCGTTATACACAAGTCCCATAATCGGGAACGAAAGTGCCATCATACCGAGAGCCATTGGGAATGTAAAAAGCATTGTAAGGCGGATAACAGTTTCGATTGACTTTTTAAGTTCGTCCTTGTTGCCCTTTGTCCATGCACTTGTTACATTCGGCATAGCACTTGAACCGAACACCTGTGTTACGGCTGTTACAAGCTGAAGAAAAGTGAGGGCGGCTGAGTAGCAACCCCAAAGGCTGGTGTGTATTGTCTTTGTGTCGGCATAGAACATATCGGCTGTGAAATACTTACTGTACTGTGCCTGCAGAGCCTGCGGATTAGTTTCAATCATATTGAGGAGTACACGCTGAACAATTACCTGGTCAATAAGCGAACCTACGCTCATAATGAGTGAACCCATTGCAACAGGAATGGCTGTTTTGAGAATTTTGTTAAAAGTTTCTCTTTTTGAACGAGCCTCTACGGAATTACGGTAGTATTCTTCCGGAATTCCGTCACCCTGAATTTTAAATTTGAGAATGTAGAACACAAATGATGCGGCGCTTCCGAGGGTGATACCCATAATTGCACCGGCAACCGAGAATGAAACGATTGTCTGATAAGCCTCGGTTTGATTTGCAATGTAAAGTCCGAAAACCGTGCCTGACTCAGCATAAGAATTCATACCGAGGTGCGCAATGATGTAAGCGAGGAATGCACCGATAAAGAGCTTGATTGTTGCCTCGATAATTTCCGAAACGGCAGTCGGGAACATATTGCGCTGACCTTCGTAGTATCCTCTGTAAATTGAAACGAGGCAACCGAATAATACCGTCGGAGAAAGACAGAGCATACCGAGCAATGAATACGGTGACTCAATAATCTGAACATAGATAAAGCTTGCACCGACGAGAATTGCAAATGAAAGAATGCCGACAATAACGAAGAAAGGAATTGAAACCCTATGAATTTGTTTTACATCGTTAAATCGTTTTTGTGCCGTACTTTCAGATACAAGTCTTGAAATTGCTATCGGCAGACCGCCCGTTGCAACCGTGAAAATTACGACAAAAATTTCATAGGCATTACTGTAAAGGCCCAGACCGAAAGATGCAAAATTGACGGTTTCAGTTCCGCCTGCAACAGCCTGTTCAAAAGAAACACCGGAGAAAATACCTGTAAGAATAACCTTGTCAAGAAGTCCGAAAACCTTGACAATTACCATACTTAAAGTAAGAATTGCCGCACCTTTGACAAAGGTTTGAGAAGCGTCCTTCTCAGCGTTTGCAACGGCATTGTATTTTTTAGTTTTTAATTTAGACAAAAATAATCACCCATTAATAAAAAATCAAAGTTCAAAATCCTCATCAGTATCGTCAATCTTGATACCGCAGATGTTGCAGAATACAGAATTTTTAGGAATAACAGCATTGCATCCGGGACATCTTCTCTGATCTTTTGCCACGGCAATATGTTCGTTTACAACATCAAGATTATCTTTCAAATCGGAAATTTCCGAAACGATAAGCTTAATCTGCTGTGAATTGTCTGTTCCGTGAACCTCAGATTTGTATGTAAGAGCACCGAGTTCACGAAGCTTTTTGTTGATATCGCCTCTGATTTCAGCGGCAGTAATCTTGTGCTTTGAAACATCATAAACTGTTGACGCTTTCTGCGAAACAGCAGACGCACAGGCTTTTGCATTGACAACTACATCGTCAAAAATTTCATCAAATTTTCCCATATTAATCCGACCTTTCTTAAAATTATCTCATCAGAAAAACAAATTATGAACAAGAATTCTGTTTTGTTCAATATATGACAATTTCACTTCCGTATGCAATCACATATGTCGTATTATAACACCGTTGACAGCATTAATCAACTGTGTTATTGACCATAAAACTGCATTATCCCGGACTTTCTTTGAATAAGTTCATCAAAACGGTCAATGTATTCGTACGGATATTTAAAATTGAATATTCTTTCAAGATAATCGGGATTGTTGCGTTTCAGTTTTGTAACACCTCCCGAACCGCAGGCAAGGATTGTGTGGGTTTCGTCCATAACATAAACATTGTACAGGCTTTCAAAGCCTCTTTTTGACCAGCCGACATTTTCAAGATTACCGACCATTCTGCTCTGACGATACATATAGTACGGAATGTACTCGTTTTGTCCGAGAATATTCTGAGTGTAAGCAAGCATTTCTCTTGCATCTCTCGCCTGTTGCAAATCAAGCGTTACTCCCTCGGTTGTAAGACGGGACGCTCTTTTCATGCACAGCGTGTGAACCGTGATACATTCCGCATTCAGCCTGACGATTGAATCAAGTGAATTTTTAAAGCTTTCGGGGGTATCTGTCGGCAAGCCTGCAATGAGGTCTGTGTTGATATTATCAAAGCCGCATTTTCTTGCAAGCTCAAAAGCGTCAAAAAACTGCTGAGCAGTATGCTTTCTTCCGATAGTTTTCAGCACCTCATCGTTTACAGTCTGCGGATTTATGCTGATTCGGTCAACTTTATTTTCTTTTAAAGCAAAAAGTTTTGCAATGTCAATTGTATCGGGGCGACCTGCCTCGACAGTAAATTCACGGCAGGTTGACATATCAAAGCTTTTGTTTACTGTTCCAAGCACCGTATCAAGCTGTTCGGCACTCAGAGTAGTGGGAGTGCCGCCGCCGAAATATACGGTTTCAAGCCTTAAACCAAGCTTGTTTGCAATTTCGGCTGTCCGTTTAATTTCTTCGCATAATAGCTTTGTGTACGGTTCAATCAGCTTTTCAGCCCTTTCGATTGACGCCATTACAAATGAGCAATAACTGCACCTTGACGGACAAAAAGGGATTCCGACATAAAGACTGAACGATTCGGGTTTTGAAAGTTCAAGAATTTTTCGTTCGTTATGCTCGGTTTCCCTTGACAATGCTATTTTTTCGTTGCTGACAAAAAAGTCTTTCTCAAACTTTTTTACAGCCTGTTCTTCACTTGATTCTTCGGCAAGTCGTCTTAAAAGCTTTACGGGACGAACTCCCGTAAGTATTCCCCACGGCTGTGTAAGTCCCGTAAAATCACAAAGGAGTTTGTACAAAAGCTGTGCCGAAACAAGCTCGTTGTCATCACCCGTAAGCTTTTTCACAGCTGTTTCGGACTTATTAAAAGAGCCGATATTCACCGAAATTGTGATTTTATCCGAAACCTCCGTATAGATACACGGAGGCTGTGGTTCAGAAAAATCTCTTATTACCGTTATTTTTTCATTTGGAAAGAAAAGCCTTGTAAGATTTTCAAGTTCAAAATGAAAATTGTGATTTTTTACATATAAATTCATATTAAAGAATCCTCATCAGCGGATTGTATTTTCTCTCGTGGTCAAGGGTTGTTGTCGGTCCGTGTCCCGGAATTACACGGTAATCACCCTCAAGATTTTTAAGCTTTCTGATTGACTTTGCCATTTCGGCATCGTCACCTGTGGGAAGGTCTGTTCTGCCGTATGATTCGCAGAAAAGAGTATCTCCCGAAATAATCGTGTCATCAAAAATATATGAACCGCAACCGCTTGTATGTCCCGGCGTGGTGATATATTTGATTTCAGTGTTGCCGAGCATGAAATTGTCACCGTCTTTAAGCAGAATATCGGCTGAGAACGGTTTGAGTGAAAGTCTGTGCTTTTCGGTAAGATTGAGTGCAGGATTGCTGAGAAATTCGTTATTCTTCTCGCCCGTAACAATTTTTGCGTCAAACTTTTCCGCAAGCTGTTTTGCATAGCTTATGTGATCGTAGTGACCGTGTGTAAGAATTACATATTCAAGCTTTCCGCCGTTTTTCTCAATTTCAGAATTGAGTTCTTCATTCGGTGCGCCCGGATCGGTTACAGCCATTTTGCCTGTTTTTCTGTCTGTAAGCAAACAACAGTTTGTCATAAGAACCGTAACATTAAAAATTTTTACATCTATCATATTTTCAAATCCTTTGTGTTGATTTCAATAGTAACTGGACCGTCATTCACAAGCGAAACCTTCATATCGGCACCGAAAATTCCCTTTTCAACACGCTCAATTCCGTTATCGTGCATTTTTTTGCAGAAATATTCGTAGAGCGGATCGGCTGTGTCAGGTCTTGCGGCAGCCATAAAGTTAGGACGTCTGCCGTGTGAGCAGTCGGCGCAGAGGGTAAAGTTTGAAATTACAAGCACCGAACCGTTTACATCGGCAAGAGCAAGATTCATTTTATCATTTTCATCCGTAAAGATTCTCAGACCTGCAATTTTTGCGGCAAGTGCGTCCGCCTCTTTTTCGGTGTCACCGTTTTCAACTCCGAGAAGAATAAGAAAACCCGTACCGATTTCGCCCACGGTTTTTGAATCAACCTCAACCTTGGCATCGGTAACTCTTTGTAAAATCGCTTTCATAAATTATAACCTCAATTACAGTCTTTTTACTTCGATTGTTCCGTTGATGTCGGAAAGCTTTGAAATTACACCACGGAGGTGATTTCTGCCCATTACATCAATTGTTGCGGTAACAACAGCAGTGCCGTTGCCAGCCTCTCTTGAATTAAGCGAATGTATAAAAATGTGCATATCCGAAAGCTTGATTGTAACATCTGCAAGAAGTCCTGTTCTGTCGGTTGCGGTAATCTGGAGCGTACTTCTGAACGCCTCTCCTACTTCATCCTCCCAGTAACAGCTTACCCATCTTTCGGGTTCTTCACTTTTACTGATATCTTTCGGCACATTTGTACAATGTCTTTTGTGAATTGAAACGCCGTAGCCCCTTGTAATATAGCCTATAATATCATCACCCGGCAGAGGATTACAGCACTTTGAGAATTTTACAAGAACATCGTCTGCACCCTCAATTACAACGCCTGCGGATGCCTTCGGTCGCTTTACGGGTGCTTGCGGAACATCAATTTCTTCAATATCTGACGCATATGCTTTCTGATATTCTTCTTTAAGCCTTGGCATTATCTTCCAAAGCTGAATACCGCCGTAGCCTACTGCGGCATAGAAATCATCCATGGAATTATACTGCTTTTTAATCATCAGTTTCTGGAGAAAATCGGGATATTCTTCTTCGGAAAGATTGATGCCGTGGCGCTTGAACTCCTTGTCAATCATCTGCCTGCCTTCGGCAATATTTTCATCACGCTTTTCATGCTTATACCATGAGCGGATTTTTGATTTTGCCGATGCGGTTTTACAGATATCAACCCATCCCCTGTTTGGGTGTTCCTCTTTTTGGGTGATAATTTCGCAGATATCGCCTGTTTTAAGCTTATAGTCAATCGGAACGATCTTTCCGTTGATTTTAGCACCGACCATTCTGTGACCTACCTGTGTATGAATAAGATAAGCCATATCAATCGGAGTTGAACCCTGCGGAAGATTGAACACATCGCCTCTCGGGCTGAACACATAAACATCGTTTTCCGTAAAATCGTTTCTGATATTCTTTGCGATGTCGGTAACATCTTCTGCCTCAAGCTGATCAAGAATCATATCCTTGACCTTTTTGATGTTCTCCTCCATTTTGTCATTATTTTTGCCGCCTGCGCCCATTCCAAGCTTATACTTCCAATGGGCGGCGATTCCGTATTCAGCGGTGTAATGCATTTCCCATGTTCTTATCTGAATTTCAAAAGGAATTGCGTTTTTGTCGAGTACGGTTGTATGGAGCGACTGGTACATATTCGGCTTAGGCATTGATATATAGTCCTTAAAGCGGTTCGGGATAGGCTTGAATATATCATGCACTACACCGAGAACATTGTAGCAATCGGATACTGTATCAACAATTACACGCACGGCAAAAATGTCAAAAATCTGATCCATTGTTTTGCCCTGCATATATGTTTTGCGGTAAATACTGTTAATACTCTTTACTCGACCACTGATATACACACCTGGTATTGTACCCTCGGTTTTTGCGAGAATCTGATTCTTAATAGATTCAATAAACTTGTCACGACCCTCTTCGGTCATAAGAAGATCGTCTTCGATTTCCTTATAGCCGATTGGATCGAGGTACTGAAGAGAACGATCCTCAAGTTCATCTTTTATGGTTTTAATACCGAGCCGATGAGCAATCGGAGCAAACACCTGCATATTTTCAAGTGATTTATCTCTTCTTTTTTGTTCCGGCATACAATTCATTGTACGCATATTATGAAGCCTGTCGGCAAGCTTGATGATAATTACACGGATATCATCAGCCATTGCGATAAGCATTTTTCTTATATTTTCAGCCTGTTGCTGTTCACGGGTTGAGTACGGAATTTTTGAAATTTTTGTAACACCGTCAATCAGCTTGGCAACATCCGCACCGAAAAGCTTTGTAACCTCTTCAAGTGTGACTCCTGTGTCCTCTACTGTGTCATGAAGCAATGCACCGCAGACGGAATCGGTATCCATACCGAGCTCTGCAACAATACAGGCTACTGAAACGGGATGAAGAATGTACGGAATTCCCGATACTCTGCGCTGGTCACCGTGGGCTTTTTCGGCAAATTTATATGCCTTTTCGATTTTATCCATATCATAAGTGTTGGCAGCAGATGCGGAAAGAATCTTTTTCAGTTCCGTAAAATCCTGATAGTGTGCAACATTTGAAAATTTACCCATCAGAATACCTCCCTTAATTTCTTGATAATCGGGGCTGATTCGAGGTCAACCCTGCCGTTTACGGGCAGGACTGAAATTTTTGAGGTTTTCATTCCCTCTGAAATTTCGATAAGCCTGAGCTCTCTCATGGCCTCAAGTATCACTTTAATTTTACCAAAAGACAGCCTGTTGTCAAGCATGTGAACCAAAGTTGCGGTTTCAAAAGCGTAACCGCCGTTGCTTTTCAGATATCTGTAAAGCAATGCAAAATCGTTTCTGTCGGGCATTAAATCCGAAAGCTGTGAACGGCCAAGCTGTTTTCCTCTGCAAAAATCCTCATAGTTTGTACGGCTGTCAAGGAGCTTTTCGGTATCGCAGTCCGATGATTTTATATCTTTGACAATTACGGAAACAGACACATTTCCGTTGAACTCATTGCGGTCAAGATTTACTGCAAGATCAAGTGTTTCACCGATTTTATACGGAAATTCTTCGGTTGATGTAAAGAATTTCATCGCAGTAATCTGTATGTTATTGCGGGACAGAGTGAGTCTTAAATGCCTGTTCGCCGAAAGCGGAGTAATGTTCTTCAATGTCATATTGTACAAACCGAAAACAGGCGTCGGATTGCCGGCACCGTAGGGCTGCATAAGCGACAGAGAATCAATCAAATCAAGGTTTATGTATGCCGGATTGAGCTTGCACTCAATGTTGATTTTATCATACGGCATCTTGCCGAAATTGTCGGCAAATTCGTTTATTTTCCTGCGAAAAGCAGGAATATTCTCGGAATCAAGAGAAAGCCCGACAGCCATAGGATGACCGCCTCTGTGTGTGAGAAGATCCGAACAGGCAAAAACAGCGTCACAAAGAGGAAATCCCTCAACACTTCTGCCCGAGCCCTTTGCAATATCACCGAGCTTTGAAATGACGATTGCCGGCTTGCCGTAAGTCTCTTTGACTTTGGCGGCAATAAGTCCGATTACACCCTGATGCCAGTTTTCACCGTCAATTACTATGATTTTATCATTGACAAGCGACGGTTTTCTGCGGATTATTCCATCAATTTTTTCAAGAATATCACGCTCAATCTCCTGCCTTTCGGAGTTGTCAACGCAGAGCTGCGATGAAATTTCAGCCGCCTCATCATAATCTTCCGTAAGAAGAAGCGACACCGATTTTTCGGACAAACCGAGTCGTCCTACTGCATTTATTCTCGGAACAATTGTAAATGACACATTTGTTGAAGATACGGTTTTTCCCGTAAGACCGGAATTTTTGATAAGCGCCTGCAGTCCGGGACGGTCGGTATTTGTAATGCTTTCAAGTCCGTGTTTGACAAATACTCGGTTTTCATCCTTCAACTCAACAACATCACCGATTGTGCCGATGCTCAAAAGGTCGGAATAGTTGTCAAGCAAGGTGGTTGTGTCACAGTATTCGCCTTCAAGCGCCATAATCAGCTTGAATGCAACACCCACCCCCGAAAGATTTTTGAATCTGCTTTTACAGTCCTCTCTGTGCAAGTCAACTACAGCACAAGCCTTTGGCAACTCGCCTGACGGCATATGGTGGTCTGTGACAACGGTATCAATTCCGAGTGAGCTTGCGTATGCAACCTCCTGTGCTGCCGCAATTCCGTTATCAACCGTAATTATGAGTTTTATTCCACGCTCATTGAGTTTGTCAACAGCGTTTTTGTTCATTCCGTAGCCCTCGGTTTCACGGGACGGAATATAGTACATTGCGTTTGCGTCAATTGTTTCAAGGTAAGAATATAAAAGTGCTGTTGAGGTGACACCGTCGGCATCATAATCACCGTAAACACAAATCGGTTCACCGCAATCAAGTGCCTTGTTAATGCGTTCAACAGCCTTATCCATATCTTTTATTTCAAACGGATCGGCAATGAAAGAATCGTTGTAAAGAAAGCCTTCAATTTCATCTTTCGTTGTAATATTCCGTATCTGAAGCAGCATTGCAACAATTGCAGGCAGCTCATAGCGGGACTGAATCTCCCCCGCCTTAGTTTTATCAAGTTTTGCAACCGACCACAGCTTCAAAATGCCACTCCCTTTCGTTTATATAGTTGATTTATATTAGTTATTATACTTTTCAAGCATTGATTCTGCGTGTTTAAGTGCGGCATCGGTTATATCAACACCGCCGATTATTCGTGCAAGTTCGCCTGCTCTGCCGTTATGGTCAAGGAGGGTTACATTTGTAAATGTTCTTCCTTTTTCAACCTGTTTGCGGATAAGATAGTGATAATCCGCAAGAGCTGCGATTTGTGCCTGATGTGTCACGCAGAGAACCTGACTGCTTTTGCTGACTTCACGCAGTTTTAAGCCGACCTTTTCTGCCGCTGAACCCGAAATACCTGTGTCAACCTCATCAAAAATGAGGGTATCAACCGTATCCGTGCTTGCAAGAACTGTTTTGATTGCAAGCATCATTCTTGAAAGCTCACCGCCCGATGCGATTTTTGCAACAGGGCGAGGTGTTTCACCCGGGTTTGCGGAGATGAGCAGTTCCATTTTATCCGTACCCTTTGAATTTGGTTCGCACTTTTCAAAGTACGGAACAAGCTCAACATTCGGCATATTCAAAAATGCCATTTCGGATTTTACTTTTGTTGCAAAGGTTTTTGCTGTTTTTCTGCGCAGAGTACCGAGTTTTTCGGCAGCCGCAAGCATTTTTTCTTCGCTTTCTCTGCATTTTTCCGCAAGCTCGTCACGGTTGCGGTCATAGTTCATAAGTTCGTCAAGTCTTGCCTGATATTTTTCGGCAAGGTCCGAAAGCTCGTCTGACGGACAATTATATTTTCTTGTAAGACGATTGATAAGGTCAAGCCTTTCTTCAACTTCTTCAAGCCTTTGCGGATCGGATTCAAGTGAATCAATGGCGTCGGAAATGCTGTCGCAACAATCCTTTAAATTGTAATATGCATCTGTAAGCGTGTTTGCAATTTCTTCATATTCAGCATTATATGATGACGCTTTTTGAAGGGCAGTTGATGCAGAATCGACCGATTCAAGACCGCCGCCATAGTTTTCGTCACCGTCAAGAGCCATTTTTGCATCATTGAGCAGAGAAAAGATTTTCTCAAAGCTCATAAGCGCTGTTCTTTCGCTCTCAAGCTCCTGTTCTTCGCCCTGCTTAACATCGGATTCTGTGAGTTCATTCACCTGATATGAAAGCAAATCAATTTCTTTCAATCTTTCACTTTCGTCCGAATCGGCTGAATTTAATTTCTTTTTGAGAATTTTATATTCATCGTAACATTTTTTATAATCAGTCAAAAGCTTTTCGCAACCGCCAAAACGGTCAATATAATCAATATGAGTTTCGGGAGAGAAAAGTTCGTAGCTTTCGTGCTGACCGTGAATGTTTATAAGGTGCTTTGAAAGTTCTTTGAGCATTGAAACCGTTGCAGGCTTGCCGTTGATTTTACAACTGCTCTTGCCGTTTCTGTTGAGAGTTCTCTGCAAAATGAGTGTTCCCTCGTCATCGGAAAAGCCGAATTCATCAAGCTTTTCAACAATGCTTTGGTTAATATCGTCAAATTGGGCACTTACAAAGGCTGAATCAGCCTCGGTGCGAATAATTTCCTTTGATGTACGCTGTCCCATAATTGCATTGATTGCGTCAATTATTATACTTTTACCTGCACCTGTTTCACCTGTGAGGACATTAAGACCGTTTTCAAAATCTATTGAAGTTTTTTCAATCACGGCAATGTTTTCTATATATAAAGTTCTGAGCATTTCAATCAGTCCTGTCAAATAAGCTTTTTGAGTTCTTCGGTAAGTGACACCGCAAGATCGGCTGTTCGGCAGGCAATGAAGATTGTATCGTCACCTGCAATTGTTCCGACAACAGACGGATAGTCGGCTGAATCGAGTGCGGCACAAACTGCCTGTGCCATACCGCTGAGGGTTTTTATTACAACAAGATTCTGTGCTACATCTATTGAATTTACCGAAGTGCTGAAAAGATTTGAAAAATTGGTACGGATATCGGTTGAACTGCGAGATGCAGAAACATAGCGATATTTTCCGTCACTTCCGAGAGTTTTAACAAGGCGTAAATCCTTGATATCTCTTGAAATTGTAGCCTGCGTTGCCTTGAAACCTTCCTCACGAAGTCGGGTAAGCAACTCATCCTGTGTTTCAATGGGATGTTCGGCTATAATATCAAGAATTCGTGCGTGTCGCCCTGTTTTCATCAAAAATCCCTCTCTTTCAGTTTTTCATTAAGCAGTTTATAAAAATTGCGGTTGTGGAGTAACGCAAGTTTAAGCTTTAAATCGGATTTGCGGATTACAACCCTGTCGGTTGCAAGAACAGGAACATTTTTTTCACCGTCAATTGTCAGCACGCAACAGCATTCTTCGGGGATTTTTACATGAACCGAAAGCTCCGATTCTCCGCTGAAAAGTACGGAACGGGAAAATAATGAATGGGGACAAACGGGAGTCATAAGAATACATTCCATTTTAGGTGCGAGGATAGGTCCGCCTGCCGACAATGAATAAGCGGTTGAACCTGTCGGAGTTGCAAAAAGCAGACCGTCCGCTCTGTATTTTGAAATTTCGTCACCGTCAAGCGTCAGGTGCAAATCAATTGTTTTTGAAAGCTGACCTCTTGCGACAACGGCATCGTTCACTGCAAGATAGTGCTTTGAGCCGTCCTCTTTTATGACCTCAACATCAAGCAAAATTCTCTCCTCTGTTGTGTAATCACCCGTAATAAGCCGTTCAAGCTGTTCATATTCGTGCGGTTCAACATCTGCGGCAAAACCGAGTCTGCCGACATTAACACCGATAAGCTGTTTATCTGCTTTTGCGGCATATTTTGCGGCATGGATAATCGTTCCGTCACCGCCTACTGTAATTGCCATATCGCAGTATTCAAAAAGCTCCGTAATATTTTTTGAATACTGAATGTGGATTCCTTTAAAATACTGACTGCATTCCTCAATCATAGCAATTTCTGCATTTTTATCAAGAAGAAAAAGAGAAATCTTTTTTGCATATTTAATTGCCCGTTCTTTTGAAAGATTGACCACTAATGCAAATTTCATAAAAGCACCTGCTCATTTTTTGTCAAGAGCGGCATGTGAATTTTCAACAAGCTGCTCGGGTGTTACATCTGTGTATGACTTTGGATCATCACTCTTGCGAAGATGGATAAGGTATTCTATATTGCCTTCGGGACCTTTGATTGGCGAATAGTCGAGATTAAGCACATCAAAGCCGTTTTCAAGGCAAAAATCAAATATTTTTCTGACAACCTCAACATGAACGGCAGGATCACGAACTACGCCCTTTTTGCCCACCTTTTCCCTGCCTGCCTCAAACTGCGGTTTGATTAGGCAGACAGCCTGTGCGTTTTCGCTCATAAGCTGTCTTGCAACAGGCAGAATCAGCTTTAATGAAATGAACGAAACATCAACCGAGAAAAAGTCAATTTCATCGGGAACCTGCTCCCTTGTAACCTTTCTCATATTGGTGCGTTCAAGATTGACAACACGGGGATCGTTGCGAAGCTTCCATGCAAGCTGACCGTAACCGACATCAATTGAATACACCTTTTTTGCACCGTTTTGGAGCATACAGTCGGTAAAGCCACCCGTTGACGCACCGATATCCATTGTTATCTTATCTTTTAAATCAAAGTCAAAATTGTCTATGGCCTTTTCAAGCTTTAAACCGCCACGGCTGACATATTTCTGTGTGTTGCCCCTTACTTCAATTTTAACATTTTCATCATAAGAAGTTCCGCACTTGTCGGCTTTCTGATTGTCAACATAAACCTGCCCCGACATTATAATCGCCTTAGCCTTTTCACGGCTGTCGGTAAAACCTTTTTCATATACAAGAATATCAAGTCTTTTTTTCATCCTAATTCTTTTCCTTTAAATTTTTGGTAATGGTGTTCACCATTCCGTCATCATCGAGTTTAAGCTCATGAAGAGCCTCACTGACAGACATCTGCTTGACAAATTTGTCATTAATAGCCTTTATATGATAATCTCCGCAGAACTGTGTGCAACAGAGTAAATCGGAGAAATTTCTCGCAATACCGCCGTTTTTGATGCCCTCTTCAAAAAACCATACATTATCGAAATCTGCCGCAAAATCAACGGCATTTTCGTCAATCGGTTTAATTCTGCAAAGTTTTAATATGCAAATCTCAATGCCCTGTTTTGCAAGGGTTTCCTTGGCTTTGCAGGCATAAGAGAAAAGTCTGCCGTAGGTTATGAGAAGATTTTTACAATTCGGATTTCCGTAAACATCGTATGAAAGATTTTCTTCACCGAAATCATCGGGTTTGTAAAGCTCTCCGCCACGGGGATAACGCACAACAGCGAGGCTGTCGCAAATGTAAATTGAGGTTGAAAGAGATTTTCTCATACCGTCAAAATATGCCGGAGAAAAAATTGTTGTGTTCGGAATGGTGTTGAGTATCGAAACATCAAACACACCCTGATGAGTTTCACCGTCATCACCCACAATTCCCGCACGGTCAACCCCGATTACGAGGTGAAGCTTTCCGAGAGCCGCATCATGCAAAAGCTGGTCATAGGCTCTCTGGAGAAATGTTGAATACACGGCAAAAACAGGTCGCATACCCTTTGCGGCAAGTCCGCATCCAAAAGTTACTGCGTGTTCTTCAGCAATACCGACATCAAAAAATCTTTCCTTAAAAAGCCTTGAAAATTCGGTAAGTCCCGTTCCTCCCGACATTGCGGCTGTAATTGCGCAAATCTTTTTATCGTCCTCGGCAAATTCGCACATAGTCTTTCCGAACTCAGCCGAAAATCCCTTGTGACTTGAAAGCGGTTCACCCGAATCAATATCGAACCTGCCTATTCCGTGAAATCCGCCCGGATTGTCCTCGGCAGGCTGATAGCCTTTGCCTTTTTTGGTAACAACATGAACAAGAACGGGAGAATTCACCTTTTTTGCACACTCAAACGCATTTTCAAGCTCATCAATGTTGTGTCCGTCAATAGGTCCGAGATAGGTAAAACCGAAGCAGTCAAAAAGAGTGTTTTTGTACACAAGATTTTTAAGTTTAGACTTTCCTCCCTGAAGAAATCTTTTCAGAGGTTTTCCGATAAGCGGAATGTGTAAAAGAATTTTTTCCGTAATTTTCTTAACTCGCATATACCACGGCTGAATTCTTACCGTCGTAAGGTAGCGTGACAATGCGCCTACATTCGGTGAAATGGACATTTTGTTATCATTGAGAACAACAATAAAGTTCTTGTTGAATCTGCCTGAGTTGTTCATTCCCTCAAAAGCAAGTCCACCCGTAAATGAACCGTCACCAATCACGGCAACGGTGTAGCTTTGGTCGCCCATAAGGTGTTTTGCTCTTGCAATTCCGTATGCGGCTGATATTGATGTACTGCTGTGACCTGTGTTAAAATCGTCGTATTGGCTCTCGGCACGCTTCGGAAAGCCTGAAATTCCGCCTTTTTTGCGGATTGTGTCAAACTGCTCGTAGCGTCCCGTCAACAGCTTGTGGGTATATGCCTGATGTCCGACATCCCATACAATGCTGTCTTTCGGCAGATTAAAGCTACGCTCAAGAGCAACGGTAAGTTCAACAACACCGAGGTTCGGTGAAAGATGTCCGCCGTTTACAGACACGGTTTCAACGAGCTTTTCCCTTATTTCGGTACACAGCTTTTCAAGCTGCTCGTCATTAAGCTTTTTGACATCATGCGGTGATTTAATTTTAGAAAGCAGTTCATACTCACCCATAATTTATTTCCTATCCGTTTAATTAATATTTGCAAAGAATTATTTATTTCTCTTTGCAAGCTTGTAAGCAAATTCTTCAAGCTCTTTTGTATCACCGTCAAAGCCATGAAGTACGTTAACAGCTTTTTCGGTAAGTTCATCAACAAGCTCACGGCACTTTTCAATTCCGAGAAGTGAAACATATGTTGATTTACTGTTTTCTGCGTCACTGCCAACGGGCTTGCCGAGTTCCTCATCGGAGGAGGTTACATCAAGTATATCGTCCTGAATTTGGAACGCAATACCGATGCATTCGCCAAATTCAGAGGCGGCTTTAATTTGCTTATCGTTTGCACCTGCGCTTATACAGCCCAGTTCACAAGCCGCTTTGATAAGACAGGCTGTTTTTTTGTAGTCCATTTCACGAAGCACTTCAATCGGAGCGTTTGTGTTTTCGCTCATAAGGTCAATCACCTGACCGCCTATCATTCCTGTCGCACCTGCGTATTTTGAAAGTACGGAAACACCTCTGCAACACGCAGAAGTTCCGCAGATTTTTACTGTCTTTTCGTTTGTAAGGGTTTCGAAGGCAAGCGTCAGAAGGGCGTCACCTGCAAGCAATGCGATATCTTCGCCGAATACCTTGTGGTTTGACGGCTTGCCTCTTCTGAGGTCATCGTTGTCCATACACGGCAAATCATCGTGAATGAGAGAATATGTGTGAATCATTTCAACTGCACAGGCAAATGCCGTTGCAGACTCTTCACTTCCGCCGCAAAGGCTGTTAAACGAGAACACAAGATACGGACGGACACGCTTTCCGCCTGCCTCAAGGCTGTAAGCCATTGCGTCAATCAGCTTTTTTTCACGGCAATCCGTACTCGGCAGACAGCTATTTAAAGCGTTTTCAATATTTTTTGCATAATCTTTAGTCATTGTCATCACCCTTTGAAAGCTTTGAAATTCTCTCGTTTATATCAATAATTTTACCCTTGCATTGTTCAAGCTGTTTCATACAATAAGCAAGGAGTTCACACGCTTTTGCGTACTCCTCCATTGTCTGTTCGAGAGTAAGTTCACCGCTCTCCATTTTTGAAACCGTTTTTTCAAGCAGTTCGTTTGCCTGCTCAAAAGTCAAATTTTTATTTTCCATTGGTTTTTACCTCTGTACCTGCATATTCAAGCAGTCTTTGCATACGGTGATTTGCACCGCTTCGGCTGATTGGGGTTGAAAGATTCTGTCCCAAATCACGAAGTGACATATCGGGATTTTCAAGCCTTAAATATGCGATTTCACGCAAGTCCTCTGGCAAAGAATCGATTCCGACTGTCTTTTTTATATGTTCGATTGCACTGAGCTGTTTTGCAGACGCCGTTGCGATTTTTCCGATATTCGCAACCTCGCCGTTAATTCTGCGGTTCACATTGTTGCGAACCTGCTTTATTGCCTTTGTACCCATAATTTCCATTGATCTTATCGGTGAGCCTATGTAGGTAAGCAAGTCACAAATCTGCTCGCTCTCCTTAAAATAGACAATGTAACTGCCGCTGCGGACAACCGTTTTTGGAATAAGGGTACATTCGGTTATTTCGGAAAGAATCTTGCACAAATCCTGAGAAAGATTTTTGTGCGGAACACAGAATTCAAGATGATAGCTTTTCATGGGATCGGATACCGAACCGCAGCTAAGAAAAACTCCGCGCAAAAACGATTGCGAAAGTTCTTCGCTTGAAAGATTTGCCCTGTTGACACGCAAAGTAATCTGACCGTCCGTATGACCGAAATCTTCAAAAATACGCTTACAATCGTTTCCGTCAACCACAATTATTTTGTAAAGATGGCTGTCGCTTGATTTTGTACGCAAAGCTGATTGTTTTTCAATTATCGGCATATATAAATTCTGCAAAAGAAATATAAGACGATTTCCCGCATAATTGCTTTCTGTTGTGAAGGTTATTTTGTTCGGAGAAAAATTTCTGCTGAATAAAAGCATTCCGTAAAGCTCCGCTTTGAGAGCCTCACGGTCAAACTGTTCAACCGAACAAATTTCTTTTTTTACATCCGAGGAAAATGACATTTCTGCACCTTACCTGTCAATATCTCTGTGCTGAATAACACACCTATAGCCTTTTTCACGAAAGTGGTCGTTCAGCTGCATTGCGATTGTAACACTTCTGTGCTTGCCGCCCGTACAACCTATGCCGACAACAAGCTCGCTTTTGCCCTCTTTGAGATAGAGCGGTACGGAAAAATCGAGCATACTCAAAAGTCGCTTTAAAAATTCGGTTGTTTCTTCACTTTCAAGAACATAGTCACGCACATCTTTGTCAAGTCCTGTAAGATGTTTGAGTTCGGGAATGTAAAAAGGATTAGGCAGACAACGCACATCCATAATAAGATCTGCCTCAAGCGGAATTCCGTATTTGAAACCGAACGACATAAATGTCAGCGTAATGCTTTGAGAAGTGTCCTCCATGAACATTGACATAATTCGCTCTCGGAGCTGTTTGTTTGACATATATGTAGTGTCAATGTTATAATCGGCTGTTCTTTTTATAGGCAAAAGAAGCTCCCTTTCAAGCTCAACGGCAGACAGTACCGAACCATCCTTGAGTTTATCCGAAAGAGGATGTCTTCTTCTTGTTTCCTTATAACGAACAACGAGCCTGTCCGTCATTGCGTCAAAGAACAATACCTTTACATTTTCGTAATGCATTTTGAAGTGTTCAATCTGAGAACACATTTCCTCAAATTTTTCGTTTCCTCTTACATCGACAACAACCGCAACCCTCTTCATTGAATCATCTTCAGATTTGAGGCAAAGCCGATAGAGTGTTGACAACAGACTTGACGGAAGATTGTCAACACAATAATAACCTATGTCTTCAAGCACATGAAGAGCGCCTGTTTTGCCTGCACCCGACATTCCCGTAATGATTACAAATTCCATAAAATTACACCTTTTTTGCTTTATAGAAAAATAAGTTCACATTCAAGCTTGTAGCCTGTTTCATTTTCAACAGTTTTCTGAATTTCCGACACAAGCTGTTTTACATCGTCAGCCGTAGCCTTTGATTTGTTGATGATAAATCCTGCGTGCTTTTCGCTGACCTGAGCACCGCCGACTGTTTTGCCCTTGAGTCCGCATTGCTCAATGAGCGCACCTGCAAATGCACCCTCGGGTCTTTTGAACACACTGCCTGCGCTCGGATATTCAAGCGGCTGTTTTGTTGAACGGCGGTTCATATAATCGTTCATTCTGTTCTGAATTTCTTCGGGATCATCTTTTTTAAGTTTGAATACCGCACCTGTGATTATGCAACCGTTTTTGCGGTAAACGCTTGTTCTGTAGCCAAACTCAAGATTCTCCGCCTCTGTTCTGCCGATATCACCGTTCTGTGTGATGTGAGAAACGCTGTATACAATATCTTTCATTTCACCGCCGTATGCACCTGCGTTCATAAACAAAGCACCGCCGACTGTTCCCGGAATTCCCCATGCAAATTCAAGTCCCGAAAGTCCGCATTTTTGGGCAAACTTACAAAGACTTCCCAAAGCCGCACCTGCGCCGCAATAGATTGTTGTATCGTCAATTAATGAAATATTCCTGAAATCACCGTCAAGACGGAGAACCGTGCCGTGGATTCCCTCATCCGGAACCAGAACATTACTGCCGTTGCCGAGAAGAATATACTTCTCCTTGCAGACATCGCATTCCTTTAAAATTTTCATCAGCTGAGAAAGATTTGTCACCTTTATGTAAACATCTGCTTTTCCGCCGATTTTAAATGAAGTGTGTCTGCTCATCGGTTCAAATCGTCTTGCGTCACAATCAAGCTTTTGAGCACAGTTATATATAATATCGGTAGTGTCCATTCAATTACCCTCCGTTGTTAATTTAGAATATGAAATTTCTGTTCCCTGTATTCCGTTACAAAGCGGAATTATTCCCATGTATCAACAATAACCTTTGGTGACGGCGGAAGATCCTCAACAGCCATTCCTAGATTTTTGAGAAGTTCTCTTGCTGCATTGTAGCCCATTTTCTTCTGTCTGTTATTCATGGCGGCAACCTCTATGATTACGGCAAGGTTACGGCCGGGCTTTACGGGAATTGTAAGAGTAGGCACTTCGACACCGAGAATCTTCATATATTCGTTGTCAAGTCCCATTCTGTCATAAACCTTTGCGCTGTCCCATTGTTCAAGGTTGATTACCATATCAATCTTTTCCTGCAGCTTGATAGCACCCATACCGAAAAGTTTTCTGGCATTGATAATTCCGATACCTCGAAGCTCAATGAAGTGACGGATATTTTCGGGTGACTGGCCATAGAGTGTAGTCTGGGCAGTTCTTCTGATTTCTACGGCATCATCGGCAACAAGACGGTGACCACGCTTGATAAGCTCAATTGCGGTTTCACTCTTACCGACGCCGCTGTCGCCCGTAAGCAGACAGCCTTCGCCGTACACTTCAACAAGAACGCCGTGACGGGTAATTCTCGGAGCAAGCTCTTTGTTAAGATATTGTACAAGTGACGCAGTAAGATCCGATGTACTCTGCGGGGTGCTGAAAATAGACACCTTGTGCAGCTTTGCACTTTCGAGAATTGCGTTTGACGGTTCAATATCACGGCAGATTATTACAGCCGGAGGACCAAAGCTGAAAATGGAGTCAATAACCATTTTCTGAGCCTCCGGACCGTATCTGCCGAGATATGAGAACTCTGTATTACCGAGAACCTGAATTCGCTTGTTGTCAAAGAATTCAAGATAACCCGTAAGCTCAAGTCCCGGTCTGTTGATTTCAACAGTCGATATGTTAGTTTCCTTGTAATTTTCAGCGACATAAACTTCGGTGAGGTTCAATGCTTCTGCAATTTGCGACAGCGGAACAGAAAATTCAACAGACATAAATCATCGTCCTATCCTAAATATTTATTACCTTTCACAAATCAGAGCAACCGCTCTGCCGCCTAACGGGCAGATGTATGCTCTCAGGCTATACACTTATTGCTATTATACACCATAACGCAGTTTTGATAAAGTCTTTTTGTGAATTATTTTTCAATTTTTAATAAAATTTTCTCATTTTTCTGTTACTGTTTTAACAATGTCTGCTTTTAATTCTTTATCGGAACTAATATAACAAATACTCAAATAGCCGTTGTTTTTACCCTTAAAATTATTGAATATGGATAAAGATGTTACGGAAAGGTTGTTATTATTATTCTTCAACAGAACAATGTGTTCTTTAACTTTTTTCAGTGCGTTTTTATCTTTTGAAAAAAGTTGCAAAGTTTTTGTATCCGAAAGGGCAGTATAGGTCAAAGGTGAAATTGCGGTTTCTTTTGAAATATAGCCAATATCGGTTTTGAGAGTTTTTTCTCCGAGATTTGAGTCGATAAGATACAATTCAAGCTTTGAAAGCGTCAGCGTAGGGATATAAGTTTTCTTTGCCGATATTACGGCTTTTTCAAGGCTGTCAGCCTCAACCGAAACACCTTGCACATCCTCGCTGTTCTCAAGCAGATAGAAATTATACACGGCTTTGCCCGATTTGTTTTCTGCAGTAATCGTCTGAACAAGCGAAGAAGTATCAATTCGGTTTGAATTTGAACAACCGCCTAAAATCAGAACAATTGCCATAATCGACAGTAAAAATAATTTTTTATTCATAAAGCTTTCTCCGATATACAAAAAGATAGATTATTGGAATCAGAAGTGCGGAAATAAAATTGAGTACAGTCAGAAAAATATTGTTCAGCAATAATTCTTTTACAGCATTATAACTATCTGCACAAACAAACAAAACAAACATTATAAAAGCTATTATCGAAACAAAAACAAGCGTTCTTTTTGAAGATGTATTTACAATGCAGTTTGAAACGCTGATGAGGACAGCCGTCACAAAAACGAAAATACAGGCAGTTACTGCGGCAAGGTAAAAGCTGTCAAAGCCTTTCATATCACCAAAATATGCGGTTTTTGACAATAGCTGAACAGAAAACGGTTGCTGTGCAGAATATGCACCGATAACAAAATCGGTAAAAAACAAAGTCAGCATTAATGCGCCGAATATAATAAGAGTTGTAATTACAGGTTGTTTTATTGACAGATTTTTGGTGCTTGTGGAATTGAATCCAAATATAACAGGCAGAAACGCAAAGATTAAACAGTCTGCAACATTGCTCCGAATATTTGAAAAATCGGGTGTAACAAAGGTGCTGTTCGGTGCAAATTCAAAAGATTTTATATTTCCGAAAAATATCACGGCAAAAGCAATTATTAGAAACGCAAACACAAAAATGCTGACTCTTGAAAGCGGATTTATCCCCTTTGACGCACCGTAAACACAAATGCAAAGTATCAGAAAGGCAATCACCTTTGTGTCGACATCGGGATTAACTCCCGAAACAAACATATCGCAGAATCTTATCAGAAAAGAAACGGTTATCACGGTAAAATACATACAATAATATGAAGAAACAAAGAAAAAGCCCGTTTGCGATGTGTTTTTTGCAAAGGCTGAGAAATCAAGTCTTGTTCTGTGCTTTATCGAATAAAAAGGAACAAAGCACAACAGCGTGAAAAATATTCCGAATCCGATTGACGCAAGACTTGAAAAAATATTGTCGCTCTGCAAAAAGCTCCGCCCCATTAACAATATCGGAAGTACAGAACATACAAAAAGCGAAAGCATAAGTCTTTTTGACGGAAAAGTTACATTCGATTGCATTACATCTCCTCCGTTTCGGGGAATTTCTGAACCTTGATTGTGTGCTTTGAAAGCCTTTTCCAATCTGCTCTGACAAAGACATCACGCATACTCCGCCACGAGAACGGTGCAAGCGATGACATATACGGCACGCCGACTGATGTTTTGGAACACATATTGACAAGCACTCCGCAGGTGAGCAGAACTATTCCCCACAAGCCGAACATTCCGCCTGCGATAACGCAGAAAAATCTCAACACCATAATAGGCGGATAGAGTGCGAATGTGACATAACTGCAAATTGCCGCAGTTGCAACAACCATAAGAGTTGACGAGCTGATTATGCCTGCGCTGACGGCACTTTCACCGATTACAAGCGCTCCGACAATGCTGACAGCGTGTCCGAGCGGCTTTGGAATACGCAGTCCGGCCTCTCTCATGACTTCATAGATAAAGGTTATGAGAATAACTTCAAGTGTTACGGGTAAGGGTGTTTGCGACAAAGAATCGGATGTTTTCACGAGCAATCCGGTCGGAAAATATTCGGGATGAAACTGTGCAAAAGCCGTGTATATTCCCGGCAAAAATACGGCTATGAGGAACGAAATATACTTTAAAATCCGTATGAATGCCGCATAATACGGGCGGTTTGAATAATCATCAACGCTTTGAAATTCTTCTGCAAAAAGGTGCGGAATGATTATCACCGACGGTGTTCCGTCAATCAGAATTGCCACTCTGCCCTCCGACAGCTTTCCGCAGACCGTATCCGGTCTTTCGGAAATCCCGACACCCGAAAAAAGTGATTTTGAATTGTTGTCTTCAAGATAACTGCTTAAATATCCCGACGCAAGAATCATTTTCAGGTTGCAGTTTTCAAGCCGTTCTCTGATTGCTTTAAGAATTTGCTTTGACACGCTGTTTTGAAGATAACAAATCATCATCTGCGTGTTTGAACTGTATCCGCTTGTTACGGTTTCAAAAACAAGGTCAGGACTTTTGATTCTTCGCCTTATTAAAGTCATATTAATTCTCAGCGGTTCTGTAAAACCTTCTCTGCAGCCTCTCTGCACTACCTCACTTTCGGGTTCCGAAACACTTCTGAATGAAAAGCCCTGTGCTCCGATTGCAAGCATACGACTGCAACCGTCAACAACAAGCAGGGCAAAACCTGATGTTGAAAAGCTGATTGCCTCGTCAATTGTCGTGAACTCGACAATTTCACTTGATGTCAGCACGGTATTTTTTATAAGGTCAAAAACCTTATCGGGGGATTGGCAGTCAAAATAATAATCGAGCAGAGGATTGATTACCGACAAAGCAAGCGTGTCCTTTCCGCACATTCCCTCAATTGTGATTATTGCGGATTTTATACTGCATTGTCCCTTTAGATTCATTTCACGAACCGTAAAGTCTGCCGAATTTTTGAACATTTTCTTCAGAGTTGAAATATTTTCTTTTAATGAATTATACATTTAATCACCGTCTTAATATATCTGCTTTTTATTTTGCGGTATATCGGCTCAAATTATGCAAATATTAGTAACGGTGATGTTATGTTAATTTCAATAATCAGAACAATTTTGCTCTATGCCTTTGTCATTCTGGCAGTCAGGTTAATGGGAAAGCGACAGATGAGCGATATGCAGCCGAGCGAGCTTGTAATCACAATGATAGTGTCGGATATCGCATCAATTCCTATGCAGAACACATCTCAACCGCTGTTGAGCGGAGTTATTCCCGTTGCGATTCTCGTTGCACTTGAAATTACCGCAAGCATTATTATGATGAAGTGGAGCGGTTTCAGAAGTCTTGTGTGCGGAAAACCCGTTATAGTAATTAAAGACGGAAGGATTCTGCAATCAGCTATGAAAAAGCTGCGGCTTACTACAGAAGATTTGAGCGTCAGATTAAGACAACAAGGTATTTTTTCAATCGAGGATGTTCAATACTGCATCGTTGAAACAAACGGTGAGGTGAGCGTTCTTGAAAAGCCTGAGAAGAGAAAGCCGTCTGCCGAGGATTTCGGGTTAAAAATTAAGGACAATAAAATTGAAACCGTAGTTGTCAGCAACGGAAAAATTCTTGAAAATTCGCTTAATTTATGTGAAAAAGAAAAGGGTTATGTTAAAAGTATTCTGCAAAAGAAAAATATTAAGCAGAGCAATGTTTTTCTGATGACTCTTGACGCACTCGGAAACTACAACATTATAAAAAAGGAATAACAATATGAAAAGAATTTACATTGCACTTTCACTTGTTCTGGCGGCACTATGCTTTGCATCTGTTGAAACAGGATTTATTTCGGGCAAAACTGATTCATTCATTGCAAAAATTGAATGTGCCGACAGACTGATGAGCAGACTTGAATTTGAAGACGCGCTCAAAATATGTGAAGAAACCGAGAAAGAATGGTATGACAATGCCAAATTGATTGACACCATGCTCATTCACGATTATGTTGACAATATTGGATTAAGCATTTCGAGAATGACCGCATTTGCACAAAAACATAACCGTGATATGTACTTTGCCGAAAGCGTTCAGGCAAAAAAAGAACTCGCCTCCATTAAAGAAAGCGAGTTTCCGTTAGTTGAAAATATTTTGTAACTCTTACACAGAATTATTCTTTTTAATTTTGGAATTGATAAATTCGACCAGTCGGAATATGAGGAAAACGGCGGCATTGACTATTACAACGCTTGCACCTGTCGGGGTGTCGCATGAATATGACACACACATACCGACAAAGAAACAACAGAGTGAAAGCACACCCGAGCAGAGAATTACCGACTTGAATTTTTTACAGACTCTCATAGAAGAAAGCGCAGGAAAAATTATAAGTGCGGAAATAAGCAGAGTTCCCATAATTCTCATACCGATTACAATTGTGAGAGCCGTAAGGAGTGCAATTACCGTGTTATAAACGCCTGTTTTAAGACCGGTTGCCCTTGAAAATGTTTCGTCAAAGGTTACGGCAAAAATCTTGTTGTAGAACAAGATGAATATTACGATTACGACAAGTGCAAGGATTCCGCACATAATTGCGTCGGCTGTTGTAGTGGCAAGAATACTGCCGAAAAGGTATGAGTTGAGGTCGGTATTTACGCCCGATACACTGACAAATACAACACCTATGGCAAGCGCCGTACTTGAAATTATTGCGATTGCCGCATCACCGTTGATTTTACTGTTCTCGGAAAGTCTTAACAGCAGGAATGCCGCAATAATGATTACAGGAACAGCAACTTCAAGCGGTGCAAGATTTAATGCCGCCGCTACTGCAAGCGCACCGAAGCCCACATGAGATAATCCGTCACCGATCATTGAATACCGTTTGAGAACAAGCGTAACACCGAGCAGTGCCGCACACAAGGAAACAAGCGTGCCGACAATGAATGCTCTGACTATAAAATTGTATGAAAACATTTCAAAAATCATATCAAACATTTTTAGCACCTCCGTGAACTCTGTGCTGACATTCATCACACGGGCAATCGCTGAGAATAAAGCGTTTGCCGGCATCCGAATGCAGATACTGATGTGCCGTACCGTAGAAATACCAATTCTTTGCAAGGTGCAGAATTTTTGAGGCATTGCTCACTGCTGAATTCACATCGTGAGAAACCATAATAATTGTGATTCCGCTTTCATTCAACTTTTTGATGAGAGCGTACATATCAGCCATTGCCATCGGATCAAGTCCCGTTACAGGCTCGTCAAGAATAATCAGTTTGTGAGTTGCACACAATGCACGAGCGAGCATAACACGCTGTCGCTGACCGCCCGAAAGCTCTCTGAAACATTTTTTGCGTAAATCATAAATACCCGTGAGCTTCATATTCTCGGCGGCAGTTTTTTTCTGCTCCTTTGAATAAAAAAAGGTGTGTTTTTTATTAAGACAGCCCGAAAGCACCACCTCTTGCACCGACGCAGGAAAGTCACGCTGAATATCGCTTGACTGCGGAAGGTAGCCGATTTCATTCTGTTTTAGTCCGTCACTATAGGTAATCGAACCGCTCAATGGCTTTAAAAGTCCGAGAAGTGCTTTCATGAGAGTAGTTTTGCCCGAACCGTTTTCACCAACTATACAGATATAATCCTTTTCTTTTATATCAACCGAAATATCATTGACAACGGTTTTGCCTTCATAACCGAGCGAGGCATTTTCAATTTTAATAAGCGACATCAGTATAACGCCTCCTTTAATGCTTCAAGATTTTGTTCCATAACAGAAATATAAGTTGCACCGTTTTCAAAATCATTCTTTGTGACATTGTGACATGAAGAAAACTGCATCGTCTTTGCAGAAGAATCTTCAGAGATAATCCGAGCAATTTTGCCGCTTGAAAGCTCAAGATAGAATACAACGGGTATATCGTGTTCTCTTGTAAAATCAATCAGATGAGAAACAACGGCTGTACTCGGCTCGGTTTCGTGACTGCAACCTGGGAATGCACATTCATATCCAAGGTTGTAGTCGCTTACAAAATACAGAAACGGAAATCTGTCGCCGAAAACAAGCGTATCACGCTTTTTGTTATTTGCAACTTCGGTAAATTTCTTATCAAGGCTGTCAAGCTGTGAAATGTAATTTGTTTTTCTGTCATTGTAATATTTAGAATTTTTGCTGTCAACTGACATCAACTCATCTGCGATTGAGGCAGACATACGCTCCGCATTTCTGATTGAAGTCCAGACATGCTCGTCATACTCCTCCCCTTCTTCGTGATCGTGACCTTCGTCATCATCATCCATATCTTCATGACTGTCGTGTTCATGGTCATGATCCATAGACTGTTCATGTCTGAGAGGAACATACTCCATCATCTTCATCACTTTGACATCTTTGTTTTCAATTGACGAAAGAACTCCGTCAACCCATTCGTCGCTTTCACCGCCGTTGCAGATAAAAATATCGCAATTTTCAATTGCTGTAATATCTGACGGTTTGGGTTCATAACTGTGCGGATCGCTTCCGGGCGAAAGCAACAGGCGAATATCAACTTTATCGCCTGCAAGCTGTCTTACAAAATCATAGTAAGGAAAAATCGTTGTTACAACGCTGATTTTACCGTCAGACTTCCTGACATCTTCAGTTCTGTCACAAGCGGAAATTAATAACAAGCCGCAAATTATCACGGCAGAAAGAAAAATTGAAACAAGTTTTTTCATATATCACTCCAAATGACGCTTAAAAAGTCTTCATACACAAAAGGGATTGCATAAAACATCTTTATGCAACCCCTTTATAATTATTTGCAGAATCGGATAAATTTATCCGAAAGTTGTTTTATGCAGCTTTAGCGGCAAGCTTCTTTGCTTTTTTATGACGCTGCCACATAACCCAAAGCGGACCTGCAATACAGATTGAAGAATAACAACCTGATATGATACCGATAATCATCGGAAGAGCAAAGCCCTGAACAGATGTGATATTGAACGCACAGGCAACAGCATAAACAACAAGAATAGCCGAAAGTGTTGTTACAGAAGTCATAATTGTTCTCTTAATACACTTTGTGCAGCTGAGGTTGAATATCTTGCCAACATCTGTTTTGCTTCCGACAAGCTTCTTTTCCTCACGAACACGGTCATAGATAACAATTGTATCGTTAAGCGAATAACCGAGAATCATAAGAACAACTGCGATGAAGCTTGCGTCAATCGGCATCTGGAAGATTACATACATAAAGTAAATCATTGCAACATCGTGGAAGAGGGCTACGAGAGCCATAACACCTGCCGAAAGACCGCCGATTTTCTTAAATCTGATTGTTACATAAAGAACCATAAGCACGGCTGCAATTGCAACAGCAGTAAGACACTTGAGAAGGAAGCTGAAACCCATTGAAGCATCAACCGAATTTGATTCAAGACATTTGAAGTTATTGTCCGGATACTTCTTCTGAAGGTCTGATTCAAGGTTCTTCTGAATATCGGTTTTGATTGAATCGTTACCCGAGAACTGAACAGTTACAGTTGTGCCGCTGTCACCCATAAGATCCTGAGCATATGTAGTAGTGATTCTGTCCTCTGTTGTTTCAACCTGAATAAAATCAGTAAGTTCAGACTGATTGATTTCACCGCTGTAGCTGAATTTAAGTGTGGCGCCGCCAGAGAACTGAATGTCAAGCTGTGTACCAAAAATAAAGTTACATACGATACCGATAATAATAATTGCAAGAGAAATTCCGAAGAAAATCTTTTTGTGACCTACAAAGTCAATAATCTTGTGGCCTCTGTTATACTTTTCGGCAAATTCCCCATCTGTAAGGGGGGCATTTGAAACTGCCTTTGTCTGAGTTTTATCAGTCATTCTTAGCACCTCCAAACAACCATTTTTTACGCAGGAACTTAAAGCCTGCAACACTTCTGAGCATAATTCTTGTACAGAATACACCCATGATAAAGTTAGCAATTACGCCTACAAGAAGTGTGTAACCGAATGAGTAGATAGTACCTGTTGTAGACTCACCGAAGATGATTGAGAGAATATTTGCAGGACCAAATACAAGCATAAGGATAATTGATACGATAATAACGGTCATATTACCGTCAACGATAGCGGAAAGTGAATTCTTTGTACCCCTTTCAAGAGCACCGTCAAGAGTTCTGCCCGCTTTAAGTTCTTCCTTGATACGCTCGGCAGTAATAACATTACAGTCAACGCCCATACCGATTGAAAGGATAAGACCCGCAATACCTGGGAGCGTCATTGTGAATGAAGAGAATACAGGGAAGTAACCTGATACAGCCGCAATGGCAAGACCCATCTGACCGAGAAGTGAGATAACTGCAACAAAACCGGGCAAACGGTAGAAGAGAATCATAATGATTGCAATAATGATAAATGCGATAACACCCGCATATGCCATTGCAACAAGTGAGTTCTCACCGAGGGTTGCGCTGATTGTGCCGTAGTTTGATGTTTCAAGCTGGAACGGAAGAGCACCTGCATTAATTTTTGATGCAAGGTCCTGAGCCTCTTTAGCTGTAAAGTCACCTGAAATAACAGCGTTGCCGTCTGTAATTTCAGCCTCAACCTTAGGAGCTGAAAGCATAATATCATCCATCCAGATTGAAACCTGCTGGTTTAGATATTCTTTAGTGATGTCAGCAAAACGCTCCTTACCGTTCTTGTCACCGCTGCTCTTCAGCTTAAGCTGAACTACATAGGAATTTTTACCTGTGGTCTTGTCTGTTGTCATACCTGCTGTTGCACTTTCAACATAAGAACCGTCCATAAGGATTGTCTTAGCTGTGTCGCCCGAAGGAGTTTTGTAAACATACCCGCCGTTTGAATCAACATCTGTTGTTTCATGACCGTCTCCGGGACGGAATGTAAGCTGTGCTGTTGAAGAAATCTCTTCGATTGCCTCAATTGCGTTCTGGTCGGAATCTTCCTTCCATGGGAAACGAACAATGATTCTGTCGCTTTTTGCATCCGCATAAAGCTCATAATCTGTGATACCCTGAGATACCATTCTTAATTCAATGATTGACTTTGCAGACTCAAGCTGCTCGTCAGTTGCGTCAACATCTCCTGCCGGTTTGAATGTTGCTTCAACACCGCCACGGATGTCAATTCCCCATCGTATATCGCTGATGCCCTTTAATACTGTTGTTTTGTTATCGCCGGTGTAGTAGGAAATACCAAAAATCGCAGTAAACGAAAAGGCAAGTATCAGCAAAGCTACGACAAAGAATACAGGCTTTGGAACTCTTTTCATGCCTTTGAAACCTCCGTTAAATAATTGTCTGTGATTTTATTTTGCTCAAAAGTCAAAATAACTCTGTCACGAACATCCAATCACAGACCGTAACAGAGTTATTATAGAATTTTTTTAGGAAAATGTCAATGGATACGGAAATATTTAATAAAAAAAGAATTGAATTTATCAAAAAATACATTCTAATGTCATAAACTGCATACAAAATTCTTCCAAAATCCAACTGACAAACCAAATTTTCAAATGATAATTACTTGTTCAGAATCTTTTCGCAAGCTGCAAGCCTTGCACAGATACAAAAAACATCCATAGCAACTTCAAGCTCGTGGTTCGGAGGGAAGGTCGGTGCAATTCTGATGTTGGAATCCTTTGGATCAATTCCGAGCGGATATGTTGCACCTGCACCTGTAAGAACAACTCCTGCCTCCTTACAGAGAGCGACTGTTCTCTTTGCCGTACCTTCAAAAACATCAACACTTACAAAGTAACCGCCGTGCGGCTTTTTCCATGATGCGATATCAGCAGGCGCAAGTTCTTTGTCAAGAGTATCAAGAACAATCTCGAATTTTGGTTTAAGGACAGACTTGTGCTTTTCCATATGTTTAAGCACACCGTCATAGTCCTTGAAGAATCTTACATGACGGAGCATATTAAGCTTATCATAGCTGATGATTTCGTAGTTATATTTTTCACGGAGAACCTTGAGGTTGTTCTCAGATGCAGCCATTGCGGCTACGCCTGCACCGGGGAAAGTAATCTTTGATGTTGAGCAGAAAAGAATCGGTAGGTCTTCATTACCTGTCTTTTTGCATTCATCCATAATGTTGAGCAAAACATCAGGTGTGTCGCTGATTTCATGGATGCAGTAGGCATTATCCCACATAATTCTGAAATCCTTAGCGGCAGGCTTTAAAGCGGCAAAACGCTTAACAACCTCATCGCTGTATGTGATGCCGGCAGGGTTTGAATATTTCGGAACGCACCAAATACCCTTGATTGAGTCATCCTCAGAAACGAGTCTTTCAACCATATCCATATCGGGACCGTTGTCGTCCATCGGAATCGGAATAAGCTCAAAGCCGTAATACTGAGTAATGCCGAAATGACGGTCATAACCCGGTACCGGACAGAGGAATTTTCTGTTCTTTACTTCATACCATGGTTTGCAGCCCTCAACAGCGGGAGCTGTCATAAAGCATGAAATTGTATCAAACATCATATTAAGGCTTGAAGAACCGCCTACAATAACATTCTCTGCATCTACACCGAGAATATCCGCAAAAAGCTTTCTGCACTCTGTAATACCGTTGAGAAGTCCGTAGTTGCGGCAATCCATCTTATCCTCACCGATAAAATCGGATTTGCTGTTGATTGTATCGAGCATAGGTAAGGAAAAATCAAGCTGTTCTTTGCTGGGCTTACCTCTTGCCATATTGAGGTTAAGTCCCATACCTTTAATCTCCTCAAATCTCTTTGCGAGATTGCCATACTCTTTTTCAAGTTCCTGCTTACTCAGTTCAAGATAACCCATTTTGAATAACTCCTTAAAATATTATTGCAAATGCAATTTAAATTTCTAATATATTTTACTCTATTCGCCCAAGAAATGCAAGATGTTTTTTGCAATCTTGCATTTTTATTTTCACAAAAAAGAACAGACCTGCAACAGTCATTTTTGGTGAAAGTTTGCAAGTCTGTGATTTTGTGTTATTTTTATCGAGAATGTGTAGTTTTGTGCCAAAGCACAAAATTGGGATTAATAATACTGGTAGTAGTAATAACCTTTCTTTCTTCTCTTTGAATCATAAGTACAACCTACCTCAATCAGACCAAGTACGGTTGAATCGGCAAGCTTTACGCTGTCAAGAAGGTGCTGAAGGTCACCGTGAGTTGTTGAGCGTTCACGAACAACTACAACAAAGCCGGCAATCATATCCTTGAGAAGCAGAGCATCGGCAACCACACCGATAGGAGGCGTATCAAAAATTACATAATCATAATCTCTGACAAACTGCTCATAAAGTTCCTGAAATCTGGTACTGCACATAAGCTCAGAGGGGTTTGGCGCAACCGTACCTGCCGGAAGAATGTCGAGATTCGGAAGAACATCATGCTTAACAGCCTCATCAATTTCAATCATTTTACCGATTACATTGGTAAGTCCCTTTTTATTGTCAAGCTTAAAAATGTTGTGAACATTAGGACGGCGAAGGTCGCAGTCGATAAGGAGAACTCTTTTTTCCATTTTTGAAAAGGAAATTGCAAGATTTGCGGAAACGGTACTCTTGCCCTCACCCTTTGAGTAACTGGTTACGGCAAAGCATTTTTTTTCTTTTGCGGAAAGCGAGAACATAATATTAGTTCTTGCGGCCTTATACGACTCAACAATTGCAAACTTGCTCTTATCGGAAAGAGAAAAATTCTGTCCGTTATTTTTTTTATCGTCTTTCTTTTTAAATAATTTAAAATCAGAAGCCATAGTTCCTCCTTAACCCTGGTTCTCAAAGTCGGGAATTTCGGCAAATATAGGAATACCGTAGATATCCTGAATATCGTCCTCAGACTTGATTGTTGTGTCGATAAGTTCAATAAGAATAGAAATAAGGCAGGAAGCAATTAATCCGATTGCGGCGCCTATAAGCATATTCTTTGTGTTACTCGGTGCATACGGAGCCGAAGGAACCTTCGCCTGACGAAGTGTTCCGATCTGACCGTAGCTGAATTTTGAATTATAAACCTCAGCCGCCTTTTCGGCAAGCTGATTGGCAACATTTGCACACTTCTGTGCGTCTGTACCGTCCACTGTAATTGTGATAAAGAAAGTACCGTCGGTTACATCAACATTAACCGTGCAGCCGTCATAGAGTGCTGTCATCTCATCGGAATTTTTAAAGAGTGTAACGCAGATTTCAGCAAGATTTGCAGAGGCAGAAATATCAGCAGGATATATCTTCTGGTTCTCCTCATTGGTTGTCTTTTTGGCAGTATCATCGTCAGCCTTTTTAGGTGTCGTACTCTTGGTGTTGGCATTGGCATTTGCATTTGCTCGCTGTGACGAACTGTAGTTCTGCACATAAATCATGGTAGATGTGCTGTACATCGGTGCAATTACAAAGCGTGAATACATAAAGAACAGCAGTCCCATTACAACAGTAGCAAGAATAATAAACTTGATTCTTTGCAAAAGGACGCCGACAATTCGCTGAATGGTTACATTCTTTGCCATTTATATAGCCCCTTTAATTCATATTAAGTATTAAGAAAACATACCGTAAAGCAAAAAGGTGTTTTTACGGCACTGATTTACATATTTATATTTTATTATATCTTATGTGTTCTCAGCAATAATTCTATCATAGAATATTGATTGAAATAAATTCTTTAATATTATACAAATTTTTCATTGTCGGATTCTTTAACAGCAAAAATAAAGGAAGCCGTAAAGACTTCCTTTATCATAGTTTATTAAGTTACGGTTATCAGCCTACAACATTAAGAAGTACGCCGGCTGCAACTGCTGAACCGATTACACCTGCAACATTCGGGCCCATAGCGTGCATGAGGAGGAAGTTGCCGGGATTTTCAGCCTGACCAACCTTCTGAGATACACGGGCAGCCATCGGAACGGCGGATACACCTGCTGAACCGATGAGCGGATTAACCTTACCGCCTGTTGCCTTGTACATAATCTTACCGAAAAGTACACCGAATGCAGTACCCATACAGAACGCAAGAAGACCGAGAACGATAATCTTGATTGTGTCAAGAGTAAGGAAGTTCTGACCGGATGCGGTTGCACCTACAGTTGTACCGAGGAAGATTGTGATAATATTCATAAGCTCGTTCTGAGCTGTTTTGCTGAGTCTTTCAACAACGCCGGACTCCTTAAAGAGGTTACCGAGCATAAGCATACCAACGAGCGGAGCTGCGTCTGGAAGGAAGATTGCGATGATAATAACAACAATTACCGGGAACATAATCTTCTCAAGCTTTGAAACAGGACGAAGCTGCTCCATAACTACGGAACGCTCTTTTTTGGTTGTGAGCGCCTTCATAATAGGCGGCTGAATAATCGGCACAAGAGCCATATATGAATATGCGGCAATTGCGATTGAACCGAGAAGATGCGGAGCAAGCTTTGTTGTTACATAAATAGCCGTAGGACCGTCGGCACCGCCGATGATACCGATAGCACCTGCCTCTGCCTCTGTAAAGCCGAGGAAAATAGCACCTGTAAATGTTAAAAAGATACCAATCTGTGCGGCAGCACCGAGAATAAGGCTCTTCGGGTTAGAGATGAGCGGACCGAAGTCAGTCATACAACCGATGCCGAGGAAGATAAGAGGCGGATAAATGCCGAGCTTAACACCCTGATAGAGGTAATAAAGAAGTCCGCCGTATGTCGGATTCTCAATATAAGTTACTCCGTCAATCACCGTTTTGGCGTGTCCCGACACCGCAACATTCTGTGCGGTACATTGAGCCTCTGTCAAAAGCTGTGTTGTAGGCGGAGCCATAATGCTCGGATAAAGATTAACAAGCAGCATACCGAATGCGATAGGAAGGAGCAAAAGCGGCTCATACTGCTTTTTGATTGCAAGGTAAAGCAAAACGATTGAAATACCAATCATTACATAGTTCTGCCAGTTAAGAGTTAACAGACCCGAGTCTTCAAAGATACCGACAACGGCATCTACAAAGCCTTGTAAAATTTCCATTAGATAACATCCTTTCCCTT
>ENA-ORTI01000192-ORTI01000192.1-human-gut-metagenome-genome-assembly--contig:-NODE-192-length-76109-cov-9.011466_pt1 | contig 76109 bp, 79 predicted proteins | sample MGYA00242071_ERZ509191 | MGnify/ENA primary metagenome ERZ509191 (study PRJEB26280, sample SAMEA2338832) | human gut metagenome | biome: human gut; feature: human-associated habitat; material: faeces...
CATCCTCGCGGAGCGTTTTTACTTTACAGGAAAGCAATTTCCTGTAAAGTAAAAAAGGACTGTCCAGAAGGACAGTCCAGATAGAAAATGCTAATTAAGCTCTTTCAACGGATCCGGATCTTAAACAGGAAGTACATACGTACATTCTTTTTGGAGTTCCGTTTACTTTACATTTTACAGATTTGATGTTTGATTTCCACATTCTATTAGATCTTCTATGAGAATGGCTCACATTGTTACCGAAATGAGCGCCTTTTCCACAAACTGCACATTTTGCCATGATAGCACCTCCTTTAAATTCTTCACTAAGCCTGTTATGACACAAGCTCACAACAAAGCTATCTTAACAGAAATACAGACAGAATGCAAGAAAAAAATTGCATTTTTTGAAAATAAAGAAAAATACTGTTTCTTTTTTCAGAAAAAGAGGTTATAATATAGTTCATGTTATGTATATACTGGCGGAAATGCGAGAAGATTAATTTTAATTGGAGGTTATAGAATGACAGGTAAAATGGAAAACGAATTAGGTAAAGTCGTAATTGATAATGAAGTAATTGCAACCTATGCCGGTTCTGTTGCAGTTGAGTGCTTTGGCATTGTGGGAATGGCTGCAGTTAATATGAAAGATGGCCTGGTTAAATTATTAAAGAGAGATTATCTGACACATGGTATAAATGTGGATGTGGATGAAAATAATAAAATTACAATTGATTTCCATGTAATTGTTGCCTATGGCGTAAGTATTGAGACAGTAGCAGACAATCTGATTCATACGGTAAAATATAAAGTGGAAGAGTTTACCGGAATGCAGATTAAGAAAGTCAACATTTTAGTTGAAGGCGTCAGAGTGATTGATTAAGGAGGAACTGTTGAAGTGGAAGTAAGTACAATAAACGCTGCGGTATTTGCTAAAATGTTTTTGGCCGGAGCAAAGAATCTCGAAGCAAAAAAAGAGTGGATTAACGAACTGAATGTTTTCCCTGTACCGGATGGAGATACAGGAACCAATATGTCTATGACAATTATGTCAGCAGCAAAGGCAGTAAGCGAGCTTGAAAATCCGACCATGAAGGAACTTGCAAAGGCAATTTCCTCGGGTTCATTAAGAGGAGCAAGAGGAAACTCAGGAGTTATCCTTTCCCAGTTATTCCGTGGATTTACCAAGGTGATTGCAGAATATGATGAGCTTGATGTAGTGATTCTGACAGAAGCTATGCAGAAGGCTGTTGAGACTGCATATAAGGCAGTTATGAAACCAAAGGAAGGAACGATTCTTACTGTTGCTAAGGGGGCAGCCAACAAAGCATTAGAACTTTGTGATGATACCGATGATATTGTATTCTTTGTAGATGAAGTTATTAAAGAAGCAGACCATGTGTTAAGCAAGACACCGGATATGCTTCCTGTATTAAAACAGGCTGGCGTAGTAGATTCCGGCGGACAGGGACTAGTTCAGGTATTAAAGGGCGGTTATGATTCCCTGATTGGCAAAGAAATTGATTACAGCATTGAAGGTTCTGCAGCATCTGCAGGTGTTATGAAGATTACTGCTGAGACAGAAGCTGATATTAAGTTTGGTTATTGTACCGAATTTATCATTGTATTAAATCAGCCATTAACAGAGAAGCAGGAGCATGAATATAAAAACTTCTTAGAGTCCATTGGTGATTCTATCGTTGTTGTGGCAGATGATGAGATTGTGAAAACCCATGTACATACCAATGACCCTGGTCTTGCCATCCAGGAAGCATTGAAACATGGTTCATTAAGCAAAATCAAGATTGATAATATGCGTGAAGAGCATCAGGAAAAACTAATCAAGGATGCTGAGAAACTCGCAAAAGAGCAGAAAGAGGAAGAAACCAAAAAAGAAGAAAAGGCAGAGGAACCAAGAAAAGAAATGGGCTTCATTTCCGTATCCATTGGTGCCGGTGTCAATGAAATCTTCAACGGACTTGGCGTGGATTATATCATCGAAGGTGGTCAGACCATGAACCCAAGTACCGAGGATATGTTAAATGCCATTGACCATGTGAATGCAGATAACATCTTTATTCTTCCGAATAATAAGAATATTGTACTGGCTGCAAATCAGGCAGCATCTTTAGTAGAAGATAAGAAGATTATTGTTATTCCAACCAAGACAATTCCACAGGGAATTACAGCACTGATTAACTTTATTCCGGATCAGTCGGCAGAGGAAAATGCAGAGCGTATGACCGAGGAATTAGAAAATGTAAAGACCGGTCAGGTAACTTATGCAGTCCGTGATACCGTAATCGATGACAAAGAGATTAAACAGGGCGATTATATGGGAATTGGCGACAAGAGCATCCTTGCTGTTGGTAAGGATATCAAGAGCACTACAGAAGATATGGTTGCTGAGATGGTAGATGAAGAATCTGCGATTATCTGTATCTATTATGGTGAAGAAGTAACAGAAGAAGATGCCAATGCATTAGGTGCTGCTTTAGAAGAGAAGTATCCGGAGGTAGAAGTGGAGATTCACTTTGGCGGACAGCCGATTTACTATTATGTAATATCAGTAGAGTAACAGGAGTGTTTATGGACAGAAATGCACCCATTCAGGAATTGAATGGAGTTGGACCAAAAACTGAAAAAATATTGCAAAAACTTGGAGTATATACCGTTGGGGATATACTCCTTGCTTTTCCAAGGGATTATAAGCGGATGCCGGAGCCAGAGCATATCAGTGTGGCCGAGCTGGAGAAAGTCTATGCTTTTCATGTACGGCTGTGTTCTTCTCCGGTAACAAGAAGTACCAGAGCCATGCAGATATCTACTGCACAGTTTAGCGATGGAACAGGGAAAGTAGAGGCGGTCTGGTTTCGGATGCCCTATATCTGTAATCAGCTGAACCGGGAACCGGAAGTAATATTATATGGAAAGCTGACCTTAAAAAATAAGAAATATGTCATGGAACAGCCGGCAGTGTGGAAGCCGGATGAATACAGGAAAATGCAGATATCCCTGCAACCGGTATATCCTCTGACTAAGGGAATATCCAGCAAGCAGTTTGGTAAACTTGTACGTACAGCCCTTGACAGTGTAAAAGAAGATGGTGAATATATTCCGGAAGAAATCTTAGCCCGCCATCAGTTTATGGGATTGAGAGAGGCATTGGAAAAAGTACATTTTCCAACAGATTTAGAAGAACTGACTGGAGCAAGAAAACGTCTTGCTTTTGACGAATTTTTCTTATTTCTGCTACAGATACAGCGGTTTAAGGAACATCATGAGCAGACGCCAAATGGATATCCGGTAGTAAGGGATGAGTTTATTGAAGTGGTGGCAGAACAGCTTCCGTTTCCACTGACAAATGCCCAGAAGAAAACACTGGAAGATATGGAAAAAGATATATACAGTCCTTATGCCATGCAGCGGTTGATACAGGGGGATGTAGGCTCCGGTAAGACCATTCTTGCATTCCTTATTATGGCAAAATTTGCTCATGAAGGTTATCAGACTGCTATTATGGCACCAACTGAGGTTCTGGCAAGACAACATTATGACACTTTTCAGAAATGGATTGCCATGTTTGAACTGGACTTTCCTGTTATTCTTCTTACCGGTTCGTTGACTACAAAGGAAAAACGTGAAGCATATGCGAGAATGGAAACAGAACAGAATGCCATGATAATTGGAACCCATGCATTGATACAGGAAAAGGCACTTTATCAGAAGCTGGCGCTGGTAGTAACGGATGAACAGCATCGTTTCGGGGTAAGACAGAGGGAGACACTGGCAGATAAGAGCAGCCGGCTGCCACATGTACTGGTTATGAGTGCGACTCCGATTCCGAGAACCCTTGCAATAATTCTTTACGGAGATCTGGACATCTCGGTAGTAGATGAGCTTCCGGCAGAACGTCTTCCTGTCAAAAATTGTGTCGTTGGACCGAAAATGCGGGAGAAATCCTGGAATTTTATTTTAGATGAAGTTCAAAAAGGACATCAGGCATATATTATCTGTCCTCTGGTAGAAGCCAATGAGGAATTGGAATTGCAGGATGTTACTTCATATGTAAAGAAATTAGAACAATATTATGGAGACAGAATCAGCGTAGGATTACTTCATGGAAAAATGCGTCCGGCAGAGAAGAATAAAGTAATGGAAGCCTTTGCCACTGGTGAAATCCAGGTTCTGGTTTCTACAACGGTAGTGGAAGTAGGTGTGAATGTGCCGAATGCCACTGTTATGATGATTGAAGATGCACAGCGTTTCGGGCTGGCACAGCTCCATCAGCTGCGGGGACGTGTCGGAAGAGGAAATGCACAATCCTATTGTATTCTTATGAATTCTTCCAATGGAAAGAATGCCGAAGAGAGATTGAATATTCTGGCGGGCTCTAATGATGGATTCTATATTGCCAGTGAAGATTTGAAAATGCGTGGACCAGGAGATTTCTTCGGGGTACGTCAGAGTGGTTTGATGGAATTTAAAATTGCAGATGTCTTTTCGGATGCCGATATGCTTTCTATTGCATCCGAAGAAGCAAAAGAATATGTCGAAAAGTGTAACTTGAACGATTGCGAAAAAGACATGAGACTCGAAACAACACTGAAAAATGTGTACAAAATGGCAGAATACAACATAAATATTTAGATAGTTTCGAAAAATCAAGGAACGATTTGTGAAAAGTTCACGAAAATGTTAAGTGAAATGCTTCCATTGAGGCCGCCCGGGCAGGAGAAAAGGGAAAGGGATTTGCAGTTGTTGGAGAAGTGTCTGAAATGTCTTCCCAGCAGGAAAAGATTGCCGGAGAATTAAAAGAGGTTGTCGGAAAATTCGTATTGTAATAAGTGTTACTGCATGTGTCATGATAGAAAAATGATATAGAAAGAAAAGGGAGAACCTGAGAAAGGGGCTGTTCACCGATTCCGGTGGACAGCCTCTTTTGACATCTAAGCGGGCAATGAAAAAGATGCGTTAACGTTCAGCCATCTGCTTTTCCTGCGCCTCAATCATTTTCTTTACCATATAACCGCCTACGGAACCATTCTGACGGGAAGTTAAATCCCCATTATATCCCTCAGACAGTGGTACACCTAACTCACTTGCAACTTCGAATTTGAAACGGTTTAATGCACTTTGTGCTTCTGGAACAGAAGATTTTTTCGAACGATTAGACATAGTAAATTTCCTCCTTAGCATTTGTATATAACCGAATGGTTACAATACTATTATCTACCGATAAAAAATGATAATACTAATAAATATTCACTTTTTTGGAATAATCTTGAAAAAGCTCTTGACACATACAAGTATAATTGTATACAATTATTCAAGAATATTTGTGAATCAAAAGGAGTGTGTTCCATGAGAGAAGTCGTTATGAATGAAAAAACTAATCTATTACAGTTGGAAGAGCATTTTTATCAGCTTGTAGATGTTGAGGAACCAAATGTATTCCGCAATCTTTTTCCATATGAGGAAATTCCGAAAATTGCATTTAATGACAGAATCGTTCCGCATAATATGCCGGAGGATATCTGGATTACTGATACAACATTCCGTGATGGTCAGCAGTCAAGAGCACCATATACCACAGAACAGATTGTAACCATCTATGATTACTTACATAAATTAGGCGGGCCAAAGGGTAAAATTCGTCAGAGCGAGTTCTTCTTATATAGCAAGAAGGATCGTGATGCCGTATATAAATGCTTAGAGCGTGGTTATAAATTCCCGGAAGTCACCAGCTGGATCCGTGCCAGCAAACAGGATTTCCAGCTGGTAAAAGATTTGGGACTGCGTGAAACCGGTATTTTGGTAAGCTGCTCCGATTATCATATTTTCTATAAAATGAAAATGACCAGAAGCGAAGTTATGAATCTTTACTTAAGTGTGATTCGTGAATGCTTAGAGACTGGAATCAGTCCAAGATGTCATTTGGAGGATATTACACGTTCTGATATTTACGGATTTGTAATTCCGTTCTGCTTAGAGCTGATGAAGTTAATGAAAGAATACAATATTCCGATTAAGATTCGTGCCTGTGATACCATGGGATATGGTGTAAACTTCCCGGGAGCAGTAATTCCGCGAAGTGTACCGGGTATCATTTACGGACTTACCACACATGCAGGAGTTCCTTCTGAATTAATTGAATGGCATGGACACAATGATTTCTATAAAGCAGTCAATAACTCGACCACAGCATGGCTTTACGGTGCATCCGGCGTAAACTGTTCCTTATTTGGTATTGGTGAGAGAACCGGTAACACACCTTTGGAAGCAATGGTATTTGAATATGCGCAGTTAAAGGGTACCCTGGATGGAATGGATACCAGAGTTATCACAGAACTGGCAGAATATTATGAGAAGGAATTGAATTATAAGGTTCCAAGCCGTACACCATTTGTTGGAAGTAATTTTAACGTTACAAGAGCAGGTATCCATGCAGACGGACTTTTGAAAAATGAGGAAATTTATAACATTTTTGATACCGAAAAATTTTTAAATCGTCCGGCACTGGTATCTGTTTCCAATACATCAGGACTTGCTGGAATTGCACACTGGATTAATACCTATTACCGTCTCAGTAATGACCGTAAAGTAGATAAGAATTCGGAACTGGTAAAGACCATCAAACAATGGGTAGACGAGCAGTATGATGAGGGACGTGTAACTGTAATTACAGATAACGAACTTGTAGTACAGATAACTGACTGTTGTAAAAAACTCGGAATTGTATTATAAATTAAGGAGGCTTTATCGTGGGTGAAGAAGGATATTCTTTAAGCGGAAGAGTATTTCATACGATTCGTGAAAATATCTTATCCGGAAAATACAAGTGCGATGAAGAATTGAAAGAAAAAACCCTGGGTGATGAACTTGGTGTCAGCCGTACGCCGGTAAGAGAAGCCTTAAGGCAGCTTGAACTGGAAGGACTTGTCAGAATCATTCCAAACCGCGGAGCATTCGTAGAGGGAATTACGAAAGAAGACGTAAAAGATATCTATGAAATCCGTGCACGGCTGGAGGGACTTTGCACAAAGTGGGCGGCAGACAGAATTACCAAGGAGCAGATAGCGGAACTGGAAGAAAACATTTTTCTGGTGGAATTTCATGCTAAGAAGGAAAATTATGCACAGATATTGGAGCTGGATAATAAGTTTCATGAGGTGCTTTATGAAGCTTCCGGAAGCAAAATGTTAAAGCATGAATTGTCTGCATTTCATCATTATGTGGAAAGAGTTCGAAAAATCACTTTGTCAATGCCGGATCGTGTGGTAAAATCAAATGATGAACATAAAAAGATTGTAGAAGCATTGAAACAGCACAATGCAAAAGAAGCAGAACTGCTTGCGACAAGTCATATGTTAAATACTATTGAAAATATGGATAATTATGGCTTGGACAATCTGCTGAAATAGTAAATGGAGGATAGAAAGATGGACAAAATTAAAATGACTACCCCTTTGGTTGAAATGGACGGAGACGAAATGACAAGAATCCTTTGGAAAATGATTAAGGATGAACTGCTATTACCATTTATTGATTTGAACACAGAATATTATGACCTGGGTCTTGAACATCGTAATGAAACGGATGACCAGGTAACTGTAGATTCTGCAAATGCAACAAAGAAATACGGTGTTGCAGTAAAATGTGCTACCATTACACCAAATGCAGCACGTATGACGGAGTACAACTTAAAGGAAATGTGGAAGAGTCCGAATGGAACTATCCGTGCAATGTTAGATGGAACGGTATTCCGTGCACCAATCGTTGTAAAGGGAATTGAGCCATGTGTTAAGAACTGGAAGAAACCGATTACCATTGCAAGACATGCTTACGGTGATGTATACAAGGCTTCTGAAATGAAGATTCCGGGACCGGGAAAATGTGAACTGGTTTATACAGCAGAGGACGGAACAGAAACAAGAGAGCTGATTCATAACTTTACCGGAGCAGGTGTTGTCCAGGGACAGCATAACTTAAATGATTCTATCGAAAGCTTTGCGAGAAGCTGCTTTAGCTATGCACTTTCTACCAAACAGGATTTATGGTTTGCAACCAAGGATACCATTTCCAAAAAATATGACCATACTTTCAAAGATATTTTCCAGGAAATCTTTGATGCAGAATATAAAGAAAAATTCGAAGAAGCAGGAATTACCTACTTCTATACCTTAATCGATGATGCGGTAGCCCGTGTGATGAAAGCAGAGGGCGGCTTTATCTGGGCATGTAAGAACTATGATGGAGATGTTATGAGTGACATGGTATCATCTGCATTTGGTTCCCTTGCCATGATGACTTCCGTACTGGTATCACCGGCAGGATATTATGAATATGAAGCTGCACATGGAACAGTTCAGCGTCACTATTATAAACACCTCAAGGGAGAAGAAACATCCACCAACTCCGTAGCAACTATTTTTGCATGGACCGGAGCACTCCGTAAGAGAGGTGAATTAGATGGCAACCAGGAGTTAAGCACATTTGCCGATAAACTGGAAAAAGCCTGTGTAGATACGATTGAATCCGGAAAGATGACCAAAGACCTTGCACTGATTACTACAATTGAAAATCCGATTGTATTAAACAGTGAAGACTTTATCAAGGCAATCCGTGCTACATTAGAGAAAATGTTATAAATTTTATACTCCGGGAGGGCAGAATAGTGTGCCGTCCCGGAATTTTCAGCTATAAAAAACCCTTGTAAAGAATGCTTTACTTATGGGGAAAAGAGAAAAAGTGAGGAGACTTCCATGATTTTAGCCTGTCAGAATATCAGTAAATCCTTTGGGACAGACACCATAATACAGAATGTTTCTTTTCATGTAGAAGATAATGAGAAAACAGCAATTGTCGGCATCAATGGTGCCGGCAAATCTACGTTATTGAAAATTATAGTGGGGGAGCTGGCACCGGACAGTGGCGAGGTAACCGTTGCAAAAGGAAAAACCATCGGTTATCTTGCCCAGTATCAGGATAAAGACAGCAACGAGACCATTTATAATGAAGTGCTTCATGCCTGCGATGCATTAATTGAAAAAGAAGAAAAGCTTCGTAAAATGGAAGAAGACATGCAGCATGTAAGCGCAGATGAATTAGAGAAATATATGGAGCAGTATAACCGTTTCAGCCATGCCTTTGAGTTAGAGGGCGGACTGACTTTTCGCAGTGAGATAAACGGTGTGTTAAAGGGACTTGGTTTTTCGGAAAATGATTTCGGAAAGAAAATGTCAGAGTTATCCGGAGGACAGAAGACCAGAGTGGCACTAGGCAGACTTCTGGTAACCAAGCCTGACATTATCATGCTCGACGAGCCGACCAACCACCTTGATATGGCATCGATTGCATGGCTTGAAAACTATCTTTTGAATTATAAAGGAGCCGTAATTATCGTAGCCCATGACCGTTATTTCTTAGACCGGATTGTTACGAAGGTAGTGGAAATATCCCACCATACGGCAACGGTATTTCCGGGAAATTATACCGCATATGCGAGGCAGAAGGAAATACAGCGGGAAAGTCTTTTGCGACAGTATTATAACCAGCAGCGGGAAATCAAGCACCAGGAAGAAGTAATATCCAAGTTAAAATCCTTTAACCGTGAAAAGTCCATTAAGCGTGCGGAAAGCCGTGAGAAGGCATTGGATAAAATAGAACGTATTGAGAAGCCAATCGATGAAAAAACAGATATGCATATTACATTGGAGCCGGAAATTACCAGTGGAAATGATGTACTTTCGGTAAAAGGACTTTCAAAATCTTACGAGCATAAACTGTTTTCAAACATTGATTTTCAGATTAAGCGAGGGGAAAAAGTTGCTTTAATCGGAAATAACGGTACCGGGAAAACCACCATTTTAAAGATAATCAATGGAATTGTAGACGCAGATGCCGGGGAGATAAAGCTTGGAAGCAATGTGGAAATCGGATATTACGATCAGGAGCATCAGAACTTAGACCCGGATAAGACGTTATTTGATGAAATTGCAGATGCTTATCCGAATCTGAAGGCAACGAAGATTCGAAATGTGTTAGCAGCATTTTTATTTACGGATGATGATGTGTTTAAGCGGATTCGCAATATCAGCGGTGGAGAAAGAGGCCGTGTTTCACTGGCGAAACTGATGTTATCCAATGCGAACTTCTTAATTTTAGACGAGCCGACCAACCACCTTGATATTATGTCAAAGGAAATTTTAGAGTCAGCCATCAATTCCTATACCGGAACGGTGCTTTATGTATCCCATGACCGTTATTTTATTAATAAAACTGCCAGCAGAATTCTTGATTTAAAGAATGAAACAATTCTAAATTATATTGGAAATTACGATTATTATCTGGAGAAAAAGGAAGTTCAGGAGTTAGCGGCGTTTGGCACAGCTACACCGGATCGTGCAGACAATTCAGCAGCAAAAGGAAATGTCATTGTTTCCGATGGAACTGGAGAACATAATGGAACAGAGCAGATATCCGGCGGAGGAAAACAGAAGTTAAGCTGGGAAGAAATGAAGAAACAGCAGGCAGCAAAACGTAAGCTGGAAAACGAATTAAAGCGTACAGAAGATGAAATTGCTAAGAGAGAGGCAAAGATAGAAGCATTAAATGATGAACTGTCAAAGCCGGAGGTAGCATCAAATTCCTATGAATTAAACAAAATCCATGAGGAGCAGATGCAGGAAGAGGCAGCTCTGGAAGAACTCTATGCAAAATGGGAAGAATTAAGTTTACAGAAAGATTGTTAAAGTTGTAACACATTGACATCCTTTCGGCAAGAAACTATAATTATTGTAGGGTATTGAGAGCAGGAGGAACTGGCAGAATGAGCAAAGAAATATCACAGGCAGTAATTCGTAGAATGCCAAGATATTACCGATATCTGGGGGAACTTTTAGATGAAGGGGTAGAACGTATTTCATCGAATGAACTGAGTGCAAGAATGAAAGTGACCGCATCGCAGATCAGACAGGATTTAAATAATTTTGGTGGTTTTGGACAGCAGGGATATGGTTACAATGTACAATTTCTGTATGAAGAAATCGGAAAGATTATGGGATTAAATGAACAGCATAATATTATTATTATTGGAGCTGGTAACTTAGGACAGGCACTTGCCAATTATGTGAAGTTTGAAAAACTCGGCTTCGTCATAGTAGGATTGTTTGACGTGAATCCGGAGTTATGCGGAAAATCCATTCGTGGCAATAAAATCGAAATGATTGATAAACTGGAAGAATTTGTAAAGACACATAAGGTAGATATTGCTACACTGACTATGCCGAAAGAAAAGGCAGATGCTGTGGCAAACCAGCTGGTAAGCCTTGGTGTACATGCAATCTGGAATTTTGCCCATGTGGATCTGGAAGTGTTGGATGAAAATGTTGTAGTGGAAAATGTACATTTATCAGACAGCCTGATGCAGTTATCCTATAATATGACAAAGAACAAAAGGAAAAAGGAAACGCTGGAATAGAGGTGTTTTGCATGAAAGATGACAAGGAATTTCTGGAAGCATTAGAAAGCAGAAAAGTACCAATACTTGTATTGGATCAGAAATGGCACAGGCTTTTTGCTTTAAGCGGAAAAACCAGTGAAATCAAGCAGCTGGAAGAAAAGTTAAATCAGTTGTTAGAACAGCAGGGAAAGCTTAATAATGATTTGAAAGAACTGAAAAAGACAAAGAATCGGTTGATGAAAAGCATTGTTGTCAACATGGAAGGAACTCATGAGGAAAATGAGGGGGATATTTCTTCCAGAAAATTAGATGAAGACAAGAGACTGATTGATGAAGTCAATGTCAAAATGGAAGAAATTGAGGATGAATTAATTGAACTTCCACGAAATATAAACAGTGCAAATCAGGAACTTATGTTAGAAAGCATGCGTTACTGCTATGAGAGACTAAGACAGAACAGCAAAGAAGCAGATGAAATTACGGCCTGGATTGATAAGGTAAGGGTAGAACTTAAGAAAAATATCATCAAAAAACAGAACCGTGAAATCAACAACCGGCAGATTTATTCTTATATGCATGATATTTTTGGTGTGGATATTTTAAATATATTTGATCTGCGGCAGGAAGATGAAGACCGTCTGCAGGGAAAAAAAGCGGTGGAAAATGCGGACGAAAGGAATTAATTTATGGAATATCTTGTAAATTCCCGGGAAATGAAAACATGTGATACCAATACAATTGAACATTTTAAAGTGCCATCCATGGTTCTGATGGAGCGGGCAGCACTTTCTGCGATAGAAGTAATACAGGAAAAAGAAATTTCATGTAACCGCGTGCTGGTAGTGTGTGGAACTGGAAATAACGGCGGCGATGGTATGGCAATTGCAAGATTGTTATACTTATCCCACATTCCGGTTGAAGTATATCTCTATGGAAATAAAACACATTTTTCAAAGCAGGCAAAAGAACAGTATGAAATCTTGGCATCATATGGTGTACCATTTATTGATGAAATAGAGGATGCAAATTCCTACAGCCTGATTATTGATGCGTTATTTGGCATAGGATTATCACGAAAATTAGATGAAGAACTGGTGCACTTGATGGAACGGCTAAACCAGAGCAGTGCCCACCGGCTGGCAGTGGATATACCATCCGGTATCTCGGCAGATAATGGAGCTGTATTAGGTGGAGCATTCAAAGCAGATGATACCGTAACCTTTGCTTACTGCAAGACCGGAATGGTGTTATTTCCTGGTGCAGAATACTGCGGAAATATTACGGTTAAGGATATCGGAATTGGAGAAGAAAGCTGGTTAGATAAAAGACCTGCAGCTTATGCAATCACAAAGGAAGATTTAAATTTTTTAAATAATCGTGCTGCTGATTCGAACAAGGGAACCTTTGGAAAAGTCCTTCTGGTTGCCGGAAGCGTGAATATGGCAGGTGCGGCGGTTCTTGCAGCAAAGGCAGCTTATCGCAGTGGCTGTGGTCTGGTGAGAATATATACACCGGAAGAAAACCGTATTATCTTACAGACAGCAGTGCCGGAGGCAATTCTTACTACCTATTCTGCAAAAAAGGCTGATACACAGCAGCTGATAGAATGTCTGTCCTGGGCAGATGTTATTATTTTAGGACCTGGAATTGGCAAAAGTGATGTGGCACACAGTATTGTAAAGACGGTACTTAAGAATGCGGCAGTACCAATGGTAGTAGATGCCGATGCATTAAATATCATAGCAGAGCAGACCGAACAGCTTCTTCGCCCGCATACAGAACTGGTATTAACGCCACATCTGGGGGAAATGTCCCGGTTAAAACAGCTTGCCGTTTCCTATATCAAAGAAAATATTGAGCAGGTTGCGGAAGATTTCGCAAGGGAATATAATGTAATCTGTGTTTTGAAAGACAGCAGAACGGTAACGGCAATTCCTTATGGGAAAACATTTATTAACCGGAACGGTAACAGCGGAATGGCTACTGCGGGAAGTGGTGATGTACTGAGCGGAATTATTGGAAGTCTGATGGCGCAGGGCTTATCTGCAGAGCAGGCGGCACCGCTTGGGGTATATGTACATGCGGCGGCAGCAGATGAACGGAGCAAAACAGTTTCAAAGCATGGACTGACTGCAGGCGAAATTATAAACGGATTATCCGATGTGTTGTCATAATAATAATTTGAGGTGAATGAAATGAAAAGATATAGCAGGGTATATGCCAGCGTGAATCTGGATGCGGCCATTGAGAATATGGAGGCAATGCACCGGCTTTTAAAGAAAGATACCAGCATGTTTGCGGTAATTAAAACAGATGGATACGGACATGGTGCAACGGAACTTGCCCGTGTATTAGAGCCGCTTCCGTATCTCCATGGCTTCTGTGTGGCCACAGTGGAAGAAGGCGTAATTTTAAGAAATCATGGAATTAAGAAGCCGATTCTGATTCTTGGTTTTGCATTCCCGGATGAATATGATATTATTGTAGAACAGAAATTAGAGCCTGCCGTATTTACGTATGATATGGCAGTTGCACTTTCTGAAGCTGCAACAAAGAAAAATCAGGATGTGGCAATTCACATTGCAGTGGATACTGGAATGAGCCGGATTGGTTATCAGGTGGAAAAAGAAAATGCAGGAGAGATAGCGCAAATCAGTAAGCTGCCACATATAATAATGGAGGGGATTTTTACCCACTTTGCAAGGGCAGATGAAAAAGACAAAACGGGTGCCCATAAGCAGCTTGAACTGTTTCAGAAAATGATTGCAATGTGCAAAGAAGAAGGCGTTATTTTCCATCATGCACACTGTTCAAACAGTGCAGGAATTATTGATTTGCCGGAAGCAAATATGGACATTGTAAGAGCGGGAATTACATTATACGGACTCTGGCCATCGGATGAAGTGCAAAAAGACAGACTGCCAATGCACCCGTTAATGGAATTAAAGAGTCATGTTTCTTATGTAAAGACACTGCCGGCTGGAAGGGAAATCAGCTATGGTGGAACCTATACCACAACCAGAGAGACGAAGGTGGCAACGATTCCGGTCGGTTATGGAGACGGTTATCCGAGAACTTTATCTAACAAAGGTTCTGTACTGATTCAGGGAAAAAGAGTACCGATTCTTGGCAGAGTCTGCATGGATCAGTTTATGGTGGATGTTACTGATGTGCCGGATGTTGTCGTTGGAACAGAGGTAACACTTCTTGGCAGAGACGGCGATGAAATCATTACAGCGGAAGAAATCGGGGATTTATCCGGCAGATTCAATTATGAATTTGTCTGCTGTCTTGGTAAACGTATTCCAAGAATCTATTTCGAAAACAACAAAGAAGTAGAACAGAAAGATTATTTTCAGGATTAGAACAGTATACACTCGATAAAATTGGTAATACTTTCAGTAAAACCTATTCTATGGAGTGTATATTATGATTATCAGACGAGGAGATATCTATTATGCGGATTTAAGACCGGTAGTAGGCTCGGAACAGGGCGGAATCAGACCGGTTCTGATTATACAGAATGATGTAGGAAACCGGCACAGTCCTACGGTTATCTGTGCCGCAATCACATCACAGATGAATAAAGCGAAGCTGCCGACCCATGTGGAGCTGTCCTGTCATGAATATGACATTGTAAAAGATTCGGTTATTTTATTGGAACAGCTTCGTACCATTGACAAGACACGATTAAAAGATAAGGTGTGTCATCTGGATGGAAAAATTCTGTCGAAAATCGACAAAGCACTGAAGATTAGTCTGGAATTATATACATAACTTGACTATTTTTGCCTAAAATGTTATATTTTTCAGAAATATGTATAAAAAGGAGAGTATTCAAAAATGGATGACGGAGGGAGTCCGAATACAGGATTTTTTAAAAAAATTTTTCATAAACTTCCATTCAAAGATTCCGAGGATGTAACAGAGGAAGAAATTATTTCCATGGTAAATGAAGGCCATGAGCAGGGAGTCCTTCGGGAAAATGAAGCGGAGATGATACATAATATCTTTGAATTTGGTGATAAAGAAGCCGGTGATATTATGACACACCGTAAAAATATTTCTGCACTGGATGGAAATGACATTTTTGAAGATGTAATCACTCTGGTGATAGACAGCCATTATTCGAGAATGCCGGTATACTCTGATACCATAGACAATATTATCGGAGTATTACATATCAAAGAGACCTTATCCTACAGCAGACAACCGGAGCTTTTAAAGAAGCCGATTAAGGAAATTGACGGGTTAATCCGTCCGGTGGATTTTATACCGGAGACACGCAACATCAATGCATTGTTTCAGGAGATGCAGTCAGCAAAAGAGCATATGGTAATTGTTGTGGATGAATATGGTCAGACAGCTGGACTGGTCACCATGGAGGATATCTTAGAGGAAATCGTCGGAAATATTTTAGATGAACATGATGAGGAAGATACCTATATAGAGAAGAAACCGGACGGAACATTTGTAATGAATGGAATGACACCGTTAGAGGAAGTAGGGGAAGCGCTGAATCTTGATTTTGAAGATGAAGATTATGACACCTTAAATGGCCTTCTGATTTCGCTTATTGATAAAATTCCATCGGAGCACGAAGTCTTTGAAGTAAAATACAAAGGCTATATTTTCGAAGTACTTTCCGTGGAAGATAAGATGATAAAATATGTACATGTTGTTCCGGAAAGGTCAGAATCTGCCGAGTCTGATACTGCGACTTGTCAGCAGGATGAAAAAATGGTAGAATAATACACGAAATACGGATAGAAAAGAGGATTTATTATGTCAGGACATTCCAAGTTTGCCAATATCAAACATAAGAAAGAGAAAAATGATGCGGCAAAAGGAAAAATATTTACAATTATAGGACGTGAAATTGCAATTGCGGTAAAAGAGGGTGGAGCAGACCCTGCTAACAACAGTAAATTAAGAGACGTAATTGCAAAAGCAAAGGCGAATAATATGCCAAACGATACCATCGAGCGTGGTATTAAAAAAGCAGCCGGAGACGGTGATTCCGTAAATTATGTACAGGTTACTTATGAAGGATACGGTCCAAGCGGAACTGCAATTATTGTAGACGCATTAACCGATAACAAGAACCGTACCGCTGCAAATGTAAGGAATGCATTTACAAAGGGACAGGGAAATATCGGAACACAGGGCTGTGTATCTTACCTTTTTGACCAGAAGGGTCAGATTATCATTGCCAAGGAAGACTGCGATATGGATGCAGACGATTTGATGATGATGGCATTGGATGCCGGAGCAGAGGATTTCTCAGAAGAGGAAGACAGCTTTGAAGTAATTACAGCACCGGATGATTTCAGTGCAGTACGTGAAGCTTTGGAAGCAGAAAATATTCCAATGGCAAGTGCTGAGGTTACCATGATTCCTCAGACTTATGTTTCTTTAACAGACGAGAAAGATATTACCAATATCCAGAGAATCCTAGATCTTCTGGATGAAGATGATGATGTACAGGAAGTATATCACAACTGGGAGGAATAAAACTGATACCTGCATTTATCAGAGACAATGATAGATAGATGCAGGTATTTTCTAATAATATATAACATATGGTATAAAGGAGAAGAAAAGATGGAAGAGAATTATCAGATTGAGACAAAATGTATTCAGTCTGGCTGGAAACCAACCAAGGGGGAACCGAGAGTATTACCGATTTACCAGAGCACTACATTTAAGTATGATACCAGTGACCAGATGGGACGGTTATTTGATTTAGAGGAAGCCGGATATTTTTATACGAGACTTCAGAATCCGACCAATGATGCAGTAGCTGCAAAGATTGCAGATTTAGAGGGCGGTATAGCAGCAATGCTGACCTCATCCGGACAGGCAGCCAACTATTTTGCAGTATTTAATATCTGTGAAGCAGGAGACCATATTGTGGCATCCAGCTCCTTATATGGTGGAACCTTTAATCTGCTGGGAACCACACTTAAGAAACAGGGAATTTCCTGTACCTTTGTGGATCCGGATGCATCGGAAGAAGAGCTTTCAGCGGCATTTTTACCGAATACCAAGGCGGTGATTGCGGAGACCTTATCTAATCCATCCCTTGTAGTACTTGATATTGAGAAGTTTGCACATGTTGCCCATGCACATGGGGTACCACTTATCGTAGATAATACATTTGCAACACCGATTAACTGCAGACCTTTTGAATGGGGAGCAGATATCGTAACTCATTCTACTACCAAGTATATGGACGGACATGCCATGGCAGTGGGTGGATGTATCGTTGACAGTGGTAATTTTGATTGGGAGAAATATAAGGATAAATATCCGGGACTGACACAACCGGATGAATCTTATCATGGAATTGTATACACTCAGAAATTTGGTAAGCTGGCTTATATCGAAAAAGCAACAGCACAGCTTATGCGTGACCTTGGTTCCATTCCATCCCCAATGAATTCCTTCTTACTGAATGTCGGGCTGGAAACTTTACATTTAAGAGTGCCAAGACATTGTGAAAATGCCCAGAAGGTAGCAGAATATTTAAATGCAAATGATAAAGTGGCATGGGTAGACTATCCGGGCTTAAGGGATAACAAATATCATGCACTGGCAGAAAAATATATGCCAAATGGCACCTGTGGTGTTATTGCATTTGGCTTAAAGGGTGGTAGGGAAGTATCCGTATCCTTTATGGATCATCTGAAATTAGCTGCAATTGTAACACATGTAGCAGATTCCAGAACCTGTGTCCTGCATCCTGCCAGCCATACACATCGTCAGATGACAGATGAGCAGTTAATTGAAGCAGGTGTAGCACCGGATTTAATCCGGCTTTCCGTTGGAACAGAAAATGTAAAAGACATCATTGCAGACCTGGAACAGGCATTGGAGAATGTTTAAGCAGAAAGGGGTAGCAAAATGAAGAAAATTCTATTTGCAGCATCAGAATGTGTACCATTTATTAAAACCGGAGGGCTTGCGGACGTGTGTGGTGCACTGCCAAAGGAATTTGACCCTCAGTATTGGGATATTCGTGTGGTAATTCCAAACTATAGTTGTATACCGGAACATTTCCGGAGCCAGTTTGAATATGTAACACATTTTTACATGGGAACAGGTTCTTATATCCCAAGCAAATATGTGGGTGTATTAAAATATGAATTAGATGGAATTACATATTACTTTATCGATAATAAAGAGTATTTTGACTGTTTCTCACCTTATGGAAATATCAGACAGGATATCGAAAAATTCTGTTTCTTTGATAAGGCAGTATTATCTATGCTTCCTGTTATCGGCTTCCAGCCGGATATTATCCATTGTCATGACTGGGAAACAGGTCTCATTCCGGTATATCTGAAAAATGAGTTTCAGGGAGATATGTTCTTCTGGGGTATGAAATCTGTTATGACTATTCATAACTTAAAATTCCAGGGTGTATGGGATATTAAGACCATGCAGGGGTTAACCGGACTTCCGGCATCACTTTTTACACCGGATAAGCTGGAATATAAGAAAGATGCTAATATGTTAAAGGGTGGTCTGGTTTATGCAGACTACATTACCACAGTCAGTGATTCTTATGCCAATGAGATTCAGACAGAAAATTATGGGGAAGGTTTAAATGGTCTGCTTTCCGCCCGTCATTATGATATGCAGGGAATTGTAAACGGTATCGATTATCAGGTTTACAACCCGGCAACAGATAATAAGATTTACTGTAACTATGATGCTGAGTCATTCCGCAAGAAGAAAGTCAATAACAAGCTGAAATTGCAGGAAGACTTAGGACTGACCGTAGATAAGAAGAAATATATGATTGGTCTTATTTCGCGTCTGACAGACCAGAAGGGTTTAGATTTGATTAACTTCGTTATCGACCGTATCGTAGATGACTTTACACAGCTTGTAGTAATTGGAACCGGTGAAGGCCAGTATGAGAACATGTTCCGTTATTATGCATGGAAATATCCGGATCGTGTGTCTGCAAATATCTGTTACTCCGATGACCTGGCACATAAGTTATATGCATCTGCCGATGCCTTCTTAATGCCATCCCGGTTTGAGCCATGTGGACTGACACAGCTTATTTCATTCCGCTACGGAACAGTGCCAATCGTCCGCGAGACTGGTGGATTAAAAGATACTGTTGTTCCATATAATGAATATGAGAATACCGGAGACGGATTCTCATTCAGTAATTACAATGGGGAGGAAATGCTTTCTGTCATTAATTATTCCAAACACATTTTCTTTGACAAGAAGAAACAGTGGAACCAGATTATTGACCGTGGCATGGCAAAAGACTTCTCCTGGAAGAGCTCCAAGTGCCGTTATGAGAACCTTTACAATTATTTAAAGGGCTGGCCGGTATAAAAAAGAATATCATGTAGATAATAAGACAGACAGTGTAAAACTGCCTGTCTTATTTTTTTCGCGAGTAGCGAGAAATAATCCAGACAGAAAGAAGGGAGCATCTGATATGGAGCAGAAAGAAAACCAAGTGCTGCTAAAGAAAAAAGTCCCAAATGTGGAATTGAAAAATGAAGAAATCAAAAATGCAGAATTACAAAATACAGAATCAAAAATAGAAAAAGCAGAAAACAAAGAACAGAAAAAAGATGAATCGAAAAAGGAACAGTTAGACGAACAAGAACTGATCAGGGAATCCGGGCAGATTTCCTTATCTGACAGCCGATGGCATCAGAAGATTCATTTATTATCGGTGATTGGTGAGATTGAAGGTCATGAATGTCTTTCTTCCAATACCAAGACAACGAAATATGAGCATGTACTGCCGAAGCTTGCAGAAATAGAAGATTCTGACCAGGTGGATGGTGTTCTTGTGCTTTTGAATACAGTAGGCGGTGATGTGGAATCCGGACTTGCTATTGCAGAAATGCTATCTTCCTTAAGTAAACCGACAGTGTCCCTTGTCTTAGGCGGAAGTCATTCCATTGGTGTGCCGCTGGCGGTTTCAACGGACTATTCTTTTATTGTGCCATCGGGAACCATGGTCATCCATCCGGTGCGTATGAGCGGGACAGTAATCGGAGCACCGCCAACTTATGATTATTTCCAGCAGATGCAGAATCGGATTATTCATTTTATAGCATCTCACAGCAGAGCGGATGAAAAAAGATTAGAGCAGCTCATGATGAATACCACCATGCTGACGAAGGATCTGGGAACCATTCTTGTAGGAGCGGATGCAGTAAAAGAAGGACTGATTGACGAAGTGGGGGGAATCGACCAGGCACTTCATAAATTGCATGAGATTATACGAGAACAGAAAAACGAATGCCTGTAATGACAAACGCATCAAAATATGGTATACTAATGCACAGTGTTGATAATTTTATACAAGTAACTGTAGTGAGAGATACCAAGGAGGCAGCTATGTCATTATTACAGTCTGTTTTATTAGGTCTGATACAGGGATTAACCGAATTTCTGCCGGTAAGCAGTTCCGGTCATCTTGCAATATTTAAACAGTTTTTTCAAATAGAAACCGGCGGAATGTTTTTTGATATTCTGCTTCACATCGGAACACTGATTGCCGTATTTATTGTATATTATAAGGATATATTCCGCATGATTAAAGAAGGCTTTGCCATTATTGGTGATTCTTTTGTAAATGTGGCAACCTTTTTTAAACGTGTGATAACAAAAGAAGATTTACCATACCGTAAAATCGTGCATAATAGTTACCGGAAATTTGCGATGCTTGTCATTGTTTCCACGATTCCAACCGGAATTATTGGAATTGCAGCGAAAGATCTGGTGTCTGCGGCAGAGCAGATTTTACTGGTTCCTGGAATCTGCCTTATTATTACGGCAGTGCTTTTATTTATTGCAGACCGGATTCCGGATGGCGGCAAGACACCAAAGCAGGTAACTTATACCAATGCATTTTTAATCGGTATCAGTCAGGGAATCGCAACCATGCCGGGCTTATCGCGGTCAGGAACCACAATCACAGCATGTCTTTCTACCGGAATGACCCGCAAATTTGCGGTAAAATATTCTTTTATCATGTCTATTCCGGCAATACTTGGAGCACTGGTAGTAGAGATTAAGGATGTTGAATTTGCAGCATTACAGTCTGCAGATATTTTAAATTACATAGTTGGAACGCTGGTGGCAGCGGTAGTCGGTTATATCTGCATTAAGACCATGCTGGTAGTAGTGCGCAAAAAGAAATTCACGATATTTTCCATCTACTGTCTCATAATGGGACTGGTATCAATTGGAGGATATTTCTATATGTAAACGGGAGATTGAAATGGCAACTGGAACTAGAAAAAAGACAACTCAGAAGAAGAAAACAACGGGAACAACAGCATCAAAGGCAAGAAAACAGCGGGAACAGCAGGAATCCTTCCGGAATGAAGTGATTCTTTGGATTACACTGGCAGTCTGTATTGTTTTGCTGCTTGCCAATTTTGGAATCGGCGGAAAAATCGGAAGCGGAGTCAGTTCCTTTTTCTTTGGAATATTTGGATTAATGGCATATGTATTCCCAATCTGTCTCTTTTTAGCAGTGGTGTTCGCAGTGTCTAACCGGGAAAATAAAGTAGCAGCAGTCAAAATTGTAGCGGCGGTATTATTTGTATCCTTTTTATGCCTGTTTGTGCAGATGGTAACAGACAGCAGCAAGGAAGCCGGAGCAATATCTGCGTTCCAATATGGCTTTGACAATAAAGCCGGTGGCGGTATTATCGGCGGATTATTAGAACAGCTTCTGTGTCCGAATTTTGGTGTGCCGGGTACTTATGTCATTGATATTATTGTTTTGATAATATCGCTGGTGCTGATTACAGAACGCTCTATTATGAAGGGGATGCAAAAAGGCGGAAAAGTCATTTACGATTCAGCGAAGGATGATGCAATCCGTCGTATGGATGCTGCCAGGGAACGCCGGGAAGAACGGGAGAAAGAAAGAGAAAAAGAGCAGGCAAGACGACGGATGGAAAAGAAGGTAAGCGGTGTAGCATTGGATACCAAATTACCATCCCCGGATAAAAAGAAAGTCAAATCAGATGATATTAATGAAATTACTTTGAGTGATATCGAAGATATGCCGGTGGTACAGGAAGAAAATAAAGTTGTGCTTACGGCAACCAACGGCAGCCAGGAAATGGAACAGCCGGTAATTCATACGATGAATGAGCCGGTGGCAACGATACACAGAGCAGAGGTAAAACCGGTAGAACCGATCATTCAACCTGCATCTGAACCTGCGTTTGAGCCGGAACCAATTGCAGAGAAAAAGGCAGAAAGCAATCTGCCAAAAGAACCGGCGCATCCTGTAATGGAAGAAGAAAAGCCAAGGAAGAATAAGAAGCAGGACAAGATGGAAATCGAAGATGAAGTGGCGGCTGTAGAAGAATCTATCGTAAAACAGGAAAATTCCGGTGGCAGATATGTATTCCCACCGGTGAATCTACTGAAAAAGGGAAGTGCAGGTGCTTCCGGTGATACCAGAGATTATCTCAATCAGACAGCAGCAAAATTAAAAGAGACCTTAAAGAATTTTGGAATTAATATTACAATTACGGCTATCAACTGTGGACCAGCAGTAACGAGATATGAATTCCAGCCGGAAATGGGTGTAAAGGTCAGCAAAATCGTAAATTTGTCCGATGATATCAAGATGAATCTTGCGGCGGCGGATATCCGGATTGAAGCACCGATTCCGGGTAAAGCAGCCATTGGTATTGAGGTGCCGAATAAAGAAAGTATTCCGGTTATGTTCCGTGATCTGGTAGAGTCAGAGGAATTTCATGCCAATAAATCACCGATTGCTTTTGCAGCCGGAAAAGATATTGCCGGAAAAGTCATGATTGCGGACATTGCAAAGATGCCGCATCTATTGATTGCAGGAGCTACCGGTTCCGGTAAATCTGTCTGTATCAATACAATTATTATGAGTATTTTGTACCGGGCAGATCCGGAGGATGTAAAGCTTATCATGATTGACCCGAAGGTGGTTGAGTTAAGTGTATACAATGGAATCCCACATCTGTTTATTCCGGTTGTTACAGATCCGAAGAAGGCGGCAGGTGCATTGCACTGGGCGGTAGCTGAAATGACAGACCGTTATCAGAAATTTGCAGAATACGGTGTTCGTGATCTGAAGGGCTATAACCAGAAAATAGAAGGAATCAAAGATATTGATGACCCGGATAAGCCAAAGAAGATGCCGCAGATTGTAATTATTGTGGACGAGCTGGCGGATTTGATGATGGTTGCACCAGGGGATGTGGAAGATGCTATCTGCCGGTTGGCGCAGCTTGCAAGAGCCGCAGGAATCCATCTTGTCATTGCAACACAGCGTCCTTCCGTAAATGTCATTACCGGACTGATTAAAGCAAATATGCCATCCCGAATCGCATTTTCTGTAACGTCCGGTGTGGATTCAAGAACCATTCTTGATATGAACGGTGCGGAAAAGCTTTTAGGAAAAGGCGATATGCTTTATTATCCGCAGGGCTTACAGAAACCGCTTCGTGTACAGGGTGCGTTTGTATCCGATAAAGAGGTATCAGATGTGGTTGAATTCTTAAAGGAACACAATGAGGGGGAAGGCTACAGTAGTGATATTGAAGAGCGGATGAACAATATTTCTGTATCCGCAAGCACTGGTGCTGATGCGGCATCTGGTGATGGAAATGACAGAGATGCTTATTTCTTGGATGCTGCAAAGCTTTTAATTGATAAAGATAAAGGTTCCATCGGAATGATTCAGCGTTATTTTAAAGTCGGTTTTAACCGGGCGGCAAGAATTATGGATCAGCTGGAAGAAGCTGGTGTAGTAGGACCGGATGAAGGAACCAAGCCGCGACAGGTGTTAATGTCTCCGGAACAGCTGGAAGCATTTGTTGAAGAGGGTAATTAAGAAAGATTTATAGAATACAATCCATGAGGAGGAAATGAAGATGAAGTCAGATATTGAAATTGCACAGGAAGCAGAACTGGTACATATTAAGGAAGTGGCTGAGAAGCTCGGAATAAACGAGGATGAGCTGGAATTTTACGGAAAATACAAAGCAAAGATTTCCGATGAATTATGGGAGTCTGTAAAAGACAGGGAAGATGGCAAACTGGTTCTTGTAACAGCTATTAACCCGACACCTGCCGGCGAAGGAAAGACCACAACAAGTATCGGACTTGGTGAGGCGATGGCTTTACTTGGTAAAAAAGCGGTACTTGCACTTCGTGAGCCGTCTTTAGGACCGTGCTTTGGAATCAAAGGTGGAGCTGCAGGTGGTGGATATGCGCAGGTAGTTCCGATGGAAGATTTAAATCTGCATTTTACCGGAGATTTCCATGCAATTACATCCGCAAATAACCTGTTGGCAGCATTATTAGATAATCATATCCAGCAGGGCAACCAGCTTGGAATTGACCCACGTCAGGTAGTATGGAAACGTTGTATGGATATGAATGACCGTGCACTTAGAAATATTGTAATCGGTCTTGGAAGCAAGATGGATGGTATGGTACGTGAAGACCATTTCATCATTACAGTGGCATCTGAAATTATGGCTGTTTTATGTCTGGCGGACAATATGGAAGATTTGAAACGCCGTCTGGGCAGAATCATTGTTGCCTATTCCTTTGACGGAACTCCGATTACGGCAGATGATTTACATGCAACCGGTTCCATGGCAGCACTCTTAAAAGATGCCATCAAACCAAATCTGATTCAGACATTAGAGCACAATCCAGCCATCGTTCATGGTGGACCATTTGCAAATATTGCGCATGGATGCAACAGTGTCCGTGCTACTAAGACAGCATTAAAATTAGGTGATATTGCAATTACAGAGGCCGGTTTTGGTGCTGACCTTGGTGCTGAGAAATTCTTTGATATCAAGTGCCGTAAGGCGGGACTTAAACCGGACGCAGTGGTACTGGTAGCAACCATCCGCGCATTAAAATATAACGGTGGGGTTCCAAAGGCAGACCTTGCAAAAGAAGATTTGGAAAGCTTAAAGAGGGGAATTGTTAACTTAGAGAAACATATCGAGAACCTTCAAAAATTTGGTGTACCGGTAGTAGTTACCTTAAACTCCTTTGTAACCGATACCAAAGAAGAAATTGCATTTGTAGAGAATTTCTGCAAGGAAAGAAACTGTGAATTCGCATTATCTGAAGTATGGGAAAAAGGTGGCGAAGGCGGAATCGAACTTGCAAAGAAAGTACTGGATACTTTAGATCATAAAGAAGCACATTTCAAACCTCTGTATGAGGATGAGATGTCTCTTATGGATAAGATTAAGACGATTGCAACTGAGATTTATGGAGCAGATGATGTAACTTACAGTAAGGCTGCATTAAAAGAATTAAAACATATTGAAGAAATGGGAATGGGCAATTTCCCTGTATGTATGGCAAAGACCCAGTATTCTCTTTCTGATGATGCATCAAAGCTTGGCAGACCGACTGGCTTTACCGTAAATGTCCGTGAAGTATATGTATCTGCCGGAGCAGGCTTTGTAGTAGCTATTACCGGTTCTATTATGACCATGCCTGGACTTCCGAAAGTACCGGCTGCAAATAATATTGATGTAACTAATGACGGCGTAATTACAGGATTATTTTAGGAGGTATCATGGCATTATTAATTGATGGAAAAAGAATTTCTGCTGAAATAAAAGATGAATTAAAAGAAGAAGTAGTACAGTTAAAGGAACAGGGAATCACAGGCGCACTTGCTGTAATCCAGGTAGGAAATGACCCGGCATCCAGTGTATATGTCAGAAACAAAAAACGTGCCTGTGAATATATTGGGATAGATTCTCTTTCTTATGAGCTTCCGGAAGAGACTTCCCAGGATGAATTACTGGCTTTAATCGATAAATTGAATAAAGAAGAACATGTAAAAGGCATTTTGGTACAGCTTCCATTGCCAGAGGGCATTGATGAGGATGCGGTAATCCGTGCCATTTCTCCGAAGAAGGATGTAGATGGTTTTCATCCGGAAAATGTCGGCGCATTGATGATTGGACAGAAAGGATATATTTCCTGCACACCAGCCGGAATCATCCAGCTTCTAAAGCGTTCTGACATTGATATTGAGGGAAAACACTGTGTTATCGTTGGAAGAAGCAATATTGTTGGAAAACCGATGGCAATCTTAATGCTGCGTGAGAATGCAACTGTTACAGTAACGCATTCAAAAACCCGTAATTTAAAGGAAATCTGTAAAGAGGCAGATATTCTGATTGTTGCAATTGGGAAAAAAGAATTTATTGATGCATCCTATGTAAAAGATGGTGCAGTTGTCATTGATGTAGGAATTCATCGCGATGAGAACAATAAACTTTCCGGTGATGTAAAATTTGATGAAGTAGAGCAGCTTTGTAGTGCGATTACACCGGTTCCGGGTGGAGTCGGACCAATGACCATTGCAATGTTAATGAACAATTGTGTGGAAGCTATGAGACATGAATAGGAGAAGTCTATGAAGTGTGCAAATTGTGGAGCAGAAATAAAATTAGGCTGTGTGTACTGTTCTGTATGTGGAAAAGAAGCACAGATTGTTCCGGATTATAATGTGGAAGAGGATATTTTAAAAGAATTATTAGAAGAAGACGATAAACCGAATAAGAATGTCTCTTCCAACGGAAAGAAGAAAAAATCTTTGAAAAACAGCCAAAAGAAAAAGAAAGAGGCAGAACAGAAAAAGAAACAGCAGAAGCTTCTGATTACAGTATCAGTTCTGATTGCTATTGCAATCATTGGTGTTATCATTGTTCTTCTGGTGCAGAACAGCCATAAGAAATCTTTTGATTATCAGTATCAGAAGGGAATCAGTTACACGGAAGAGAAGAATTATACCAAGGCATTGACCTATTTTGAACAGGCTGAGAAATTGCAGCCGGATAATGTGGATGTATTACTGCGGATGGCTGATTTGTACCGTCTCCGAAAAGATGAAACATCAGAAGAAGCGTATTTGTTACAGATACTTACCCTTGATAAGAACAATGAAGAAGCGTATCAGATGCTGATTGCCTTATATGATAAGCAAAAGGAATATGATAAACTGCAGGATTTATATGAGCAGTCAGACTCTGATAAAATAAAAGCGCTGTTTGATAATTATGAAGTAAAGGCTCCGGAGTTTTCGGAAGAAGCCGGGGAATACAATGATACGATTGAAATTGAACTGATGGCAGACTCAGACTGTACCATTTATTATACGTTAAACGGTGATTCTCCGATTGAAAAGGGAATGGAATACAAAGAACCGATTTCTTTAGAGGATGAGAACGAATATACCATCAAAGCAGTAGCAAAGGACGCAAGAGGCTTTTATAGTGAGATTGCAGAAGCAGATTATGAAATTACTTTTGAAGCTCCGGATTCTGCTAATGTGACACCTGCTGCCGGAACATATTATGATGCGCAGAGCATCAGTATACAGGTTCCCGCCGGTTCCACTGCTTACTATACCTGGGATGGCTCAACACCAACACAGGATTCTGATGTATACAGTGAACCACTTGAAATGCCACAGGGCAATAATGTGTTGTCTATTCTTGTGGTAGATGACCATGGACTGGCAAGCCCGGTGATAAGATATAATTACATTTATCTTCCGGAATAAGCTATGGCGGATGAACAAAGAAATGTGTCTTGACACATTCTTGCGCCTGCGGCGGTCGCTTGCGACATCTACCTTATACGCCGCAGTGCGCATCCTCGCGGAGCATTTTTTACTTTACAGGAAAGCAATTTCCTGTAAAGTAAAAAATACCCCGGAACGAAGGCAGATAAGAATGTTTCTTATCTGCCTTCGTTCCGGGGATTTTAAAAATTAGTCTTCTTTTACAAATTCAATGACACCCTTGTCAAGTCTGGATACTCTTGCTAAAGAATAAACATCGATGCCCTGTTCCTCTAATTTTTCACGACCAGGCTGGAATGCTTTTTCAATTAAGACACTGACACCTGCGATAGTGGCATGTGCTTTACGGATTAGGCGGATAGCACCGGTAGCAGCTTCGCCGTTGGCAAGGAAATCATCCACGATAAGAATGTGGTCATTTTCGCTGATGTATTTTGCGGAAATGGTTAATTCATAGCTGGTTCCTTTGGTATAAGAAGTTACAACAGTCTGATATAAATCATGATTTAAAATTTTAGAAGGCTGTTTCTTTAAAATAACAAGTGGAACGCCTAATGCTTCTGCAGCCATAAGAGCCGGAGCAATACCGGAGCTTTCGATGGTAGCAATACGTGTGATACCTTTTCCTTTATAATGTTCTGCAATATCTTTGCCAATTTTCTTCATTAATTCAGGATCCACCTGATGATTAATAACGCTGTCAACCTTTAAAATGTTTTCGCTTTCTGCAATTCCTTCTGCAAGAATTTTGTCTTCTAATAATTTCATTTTGTTACTCCTTTGATTGTATTATATTTAAGCAGAAATCTGCTGTTTATTCATTGTTGTCTGAATAGTAAGCGGCATAAATCTTTTCTAAGATATGTTCTTCATAATCCTCCGGCAGACCGGCAAATTTAGCATGAAGAAGTGCGGCAATTTTGTCGGAACGGATAAAGTAACGCTGCTCCATGGAAGGCTCGCTGTCAGCACCACTGACATGGTCGATTTCTTCCGCAGTATAGTTTGAAGAAAACCATTCCATAATTTCGCTGGTGCGTCTGCTTTCCATATCTGCATCCGCAGACATCTGGTTGATTTTACGGAAATGTGTAATTCCGATTCCAAGAAAAATAACAAACAGAACAGACATTACAACAATCATAATAACACGCATATAATCAGCCATTGGTAATTTGATGATGTCCAGAGCAAAAAGAATGACAAAAATCAGACCGGCAATTCCAACTCCAAGGAATGTATAAGCGGTAGAACGATTATCTTCCAGCTGGGCATCTTTCTCCTTGTATACCATGTTATGTACCTGACCTTTCGTTATAATAATACTATTATAAGTGATTTTATCCGACGATACAATAACCTTGTCTGTATTTCTGAAATAAGGTATACTGCAAGTATGAAGATAACAATATTATGCGTAGGAAAAATCAAAGAAAAATATTTCAGGGATGCCATTGCCGAGTACGAAAAAAGACTGGGCAGATACTGTAAGCTTGAAATTGTGGAAGTGGCAGATGAGAAGACACCGGATGGAGCATCCGAGGCAGAGGAACAGCAGATTCGTCGTAAAGAGGGGGAACGTCTTTTAAAATATTTAGAGGGAAAGAACTGCTACGTCATTGCCCTTGCAATCAACGGAAAAATGCTGGATTCTGTTGCTTTATCGGAAAAAGTCAGTGACTTGATGGTAAAGGGCAACAGCCATATCGTTCTTGTGATCGGAGGCTCCCTTGGAATTGCGGATGAAGTATTAAAACGTGCAGATGAAAAAATAAGCTTTTCGAAGATGACATTTCCGCACCAGCTGATGCGTGTTATTTTATTGGAGCAGTTATACCGGAGCTATCGGATTATCAATCATGAACCGTATCACAAATAAGCAACCGTATCATAAATAGAAGAAACGGATAAAAGGAGGAGATTTTATGAGGATGTACGACCTCATTTTAAAGAAAAAGGAAGGAGCTGCTTTAAGCAAAGAAGAAATCCAGTGGATGATAAATGCATTTACAACCGGTGAAATTCCGGATTATCAGATGTCAGCCATGCTGATGGCAATCTGTTTTCAGGGAATGAATCACGATGAGACACTGGCATTAACACTTGCTATGCGGGATAGCGGAGATGTGCTTGATTTATCCGGTATTAAAGGCGTAAAGGTGGATAAACACAGCACCGGTGGTGTAGGAGATAAGACCTCTCTGATTCTGACACCAATCATTGCTGCACTTGGTGTTCCGGTAGCAAAAATGTCCGGAAGAGGATTGGGTCATACCGGCGGAACCATTGATAAGTTAGAATGCTTTGAAGGATTCAGCACATCCATATCAGAAGGAGCCTTTTTAAAGCAGGTATCAGAGGTTGGCGTTGCAATTGCGGGACAGACTGCTAATCTTGCACCAGCAGATAAGAAGCTGTATGCACTCCGGGATGTCACTGCTACGGTAGCGGAGAAATCCTTAATTGCCAGCAGCATTATGAGTAAGAAATTAGCCAGCGGATCGGATGCTATTGTTCTTGACGTAAAGACCGGAAACGGTGCATTCATGCAGACTGTGGAAAAGGCAGAGGAACTTGCCCGGATTATGGTGGCCATCGGAAATGGTGCTGGAAAGAAAACTTATGCGGTTATTACAGATATGTCACAGCCCCTTGGTAATACAGTAGGCAATATTGTGGAAGTGCAGGAAGCCATTGAAGCATTGAATGGAAAAGGGCCAAAGGATCTGATGGATGTTGTCTATGCATTAGGGTATCTTATGTTAAAGGCTGCCGGTGTAGCAGAAGATGAAAACGAAGCAAGAACAATGATGGGGAAAGTCATTGCAAGCGGAAAAGCACTGGATAAATTTGCAGACTTTGTAGAAGCACAGGGTGGCAGAAAGGAACAGGTTTATCATCCGCAGTTATTGGCAAAAGCAGCAATTACAGAGACCATCACCGCACCGGAAGATGGATATGTAGAAGCTTTAAATGCTATGGCAATTGGAACTGCCTGCATGAGCCTTGGCGGCGGCAGAGAGACAAAGGAGAGTCAGATTGATTTAACTGCCGGTATCCGCCTCAAGAAAAAAATAGGAGACAGCGTAAAAAAAGGAGAATGTCTGGCCGAATTATATGGTAATGATGCAGCAAAATGCAACGATGCAAAGGAACTGGTTCAAAATGCATTTCTTTTCAGTAAAGAGCCACTGGATGCACCGGAAACAGTTTTAAAATATATTACCGCATAGAAAAGAAAAAAACTCATATAGTTATATATGAGGAAAAACAATAAGAAAGAGTTAAAAAAAGATTTTAAAAATCATATGGTGGAATCCTTAGAACTGCCGAAAGACTTAGTCTACCGGGCAGCAATTGTAACCGTTATGGGTAACAGGGAACTGCTGTTGGAAAATTATAAGGGAATCTTAGAATACGAGAAAGAATATATCAGGATTCAGGCGAAAAGCTGCCGGATTCTTGTTCGTGGGAAAAATCTCAACATTTCCTATTATACGAATGAAGAGATGAAAATAACAGGAATCATCCAAAGTATTGAGTATGAATAGAGGTTTTCTATGACAACACTTTCCCTGCTTAAATATATAGGCGGTTACCTTGAGGTAGTCTTAAGTGGTTATGCTCCGGAACGATTTTTAAATCTGTGTGGCAATCACAATATTTTAATCTGGAATCTTCGAAAAGAGGAGGATGTTTATCGCTTTTTTATCAGCATTCGTGCATTTTGGAGTATCCGTCCGTTTGTAAGCAAGACCGGATGCAGGATTCGGATTCTGCGCAAAATAGGATTTCCGTTCTGGATGAACCGTTACCGGAAACGAAAATGCTTCCTGATGGGAGTAATTCTCGCAGCTGGTCTGGTGTGGTTTTTATCACGATTTATCTGGAATGTGGAGGTAGATGGTAATTCATCTGTTACGACAGAAACCGTTTTAACATTTCTTGATGATGAGGATTGTGGTTATGGAGACCGGATTCGTACAATTGACTGCGAACAGTTAGAACGGGATCTGCGGGCACAGTTTCCGGAAATCATCTGGGCATCGGTACAGATTTACGGAACGAAAATGACGGTATTAATCAAGGAAAATCTGGTACAGCAGGAAGCAATGGAAGAATTGCCGTATGAAGCTTCAGACCTGATAGCAGAAGAGGATGCGACAGTGGAATCCATTATTACAAGAAATGGAACCCCACTAGTAAAGAACGGCGATGCAGTAAAGGCAGGAGATATATTAGTAAGTGGCAGGATTGATTTGACCAATGACAGCGGGGAACGGTATGCCTATGAATATTGCAATGCAGATGCGGATATATATCTACTGACGGAATATCCCTACCATGATAAATTTTCCCTTGCCCACGAAGAAAAAAGAATGACCGGTGCAGAAAAGAAACGGTATTCCATTGATTTCTTTGGAAAAGTAATAACACTTCCGGCATTAAGCGGTGAATTTGAATGTGCAGACAAAACCACGGATTATAAGCAGCTTTGCCTCCATGGGTACTTTTATCTGCCACTTGGAATCTATTCTAGTACTTTAAAAGAGTATCGGACAGAACAGGAAATTTATACGAAAGAGCAGGCAGAAGCGGTTGCTACAGAAAATTTTAATATTTATTTGTCACATTTAGCAGAAAAAAATATTCAAATTTTAGAAAAAAATGTTATTATAGATATGGACGATAAAAACTGTATCATGGAAGGAATCATCAAAGTGCGCACAAAAGCTGCTTTAAGGCACGAAACGGAACAGCTTACAGCACCTGATACAGAAGACACAGAGGAAGGGCTAGTATTAAATGAGCTTGAATGAAACAAGAATTGATATACCGGCAGAGCATGTTTCCAATATTTTCGGACAATTTGACCATAATATAAAATTGATTGAACGGACCTTAAATGTTACGGTAGTGCCCCGCAATGAAGGAATCAAAGTCATTGGAGATACCGCAAATGTAGAGGGTGCATGCAAGGTGTTTGCAGAACTTTTACAACTGGCAGAGAGAGGAAACATGATTGATGAGCAGAAGGTTGCATATACACTTTCTCTTTTGGGAGAACATAAAGAAGGCTCGTTGGTAGAAATCGATAAGGACTGCATCTGCCATACGATAAACGGCAAACCGGTGAAACCAAAGACTTTAGGCCAGAAAGCTTATGTGGATGCCATCCGTAAGCAGATGATTGTATTTGGAATCGGGCCTGCCGGAACCGGAAAGACTTATCTTGCCATGGCAATGGCAATTACTGCATTTAAGAATGAAGAAGTAAATCGTATTATTTTAACCCGTCCTGCAATTGAAGCCGGTGAGAAATTAGGATTTCTTCCGGGAGATTTACAGAGCAAGGTAGATCCGTATCTTCGCCCGCTGTATGATGCACTGTATCAGATTATGGGAGCAGAAAGCTTTCAGCGGAATATGGAAAAGGGGCTTATTGAGGTCGCACCATTGGCTTATATGAGAGGCCGTACCTTAGATAATGCATTTATTATCTTGGATGAGGCACAGAATACTACACCGGCACAGATGAAGATGTTTTTAACACGTATTGGATTTGGCTCCAAGGTTGTGGTGACCGGAGATGCTACCCAGAAGGATCTGGCTCCGGGAACGAAGTCGGGACTGGATGTGGCATTACGTGTACTTCGCAATGTAGATGAGATATCCGTCTGCAAATTGACCAGCGCTGACGTAGTAAGACATCCTTTGGTACAGAAGATTGTAAAAGCCTATGACGATTATGAATCAAAAGCAAATAAAAGAACGAAAAGAGTAACGAAAAATGAAGGAAGATAGATTTTCACCCAAAAGAATGATTCGTATGCTGGGAATCCTTATTTCCGTTGCGATTTATTCTGTTTTTCTGGCAATAATCTGCAAGTTTACCATAGACCGTGTACTGGTACTTGTTTTTATAAATGCTTTATATCTGCCATTGCTGATTGCAGTGATTGAAATGGAACGTATCAGAGGGCATCTGAACCGGAATGAAAAAAGTGATTTTCATCAGCTGTTTCTTTGCTTTCTTGCAGCAGCAGCCTGTTATGTGGGTTTCTTTTTTATGCCGGCATATATGGCACCGGTCATGATTCCGGTCATGATTCTTTCCTGCGGCGGAAATGAGCTGATTGGTATTTTAGGTGGAATTTATTTTAATACACTGCTTTGCATGTGTTCCAGTGGCAGTTTTTATGAATATGCGGCATATACTATGCTGACGGTACTTTCCGGAATTCTGCTTATGGTAATCAGCCAGAAAAAATATAAAATTTATGGATGCATCATGACCGTTGCATTGTCGTTTGCTGTTCCGAGTATCTTCTATTACATCAGCAGCTTTGAAATCAATTATCATCAGTACTTATCCGCAGGATGCAGCATGATACTGACTGCAGTTTTTTCGTACTTTTTTGCAGACAGGCTGTATTATTATACGAAGCATGAAAAAGAACGTACTTTAGCTGAAATTATTGCAGAAAATTTTCCACTGGTACAGGAGATTAAAAACTATTCGGAAATTGATTATGCACATGCCCGTAAAGTTTCGAGTGTGGCAGAAGAATGTGCAAAGGAGCTTGGGGCAGATGATAAAACGGTAGCTGCGGCAGGATTTTACTACCGGATTGGCAAGCTGGAGGGAGAACCGTTTGTAGAAAATGGAGTTCGTCTTGCTGAGATTAACTGTTTCCCGAAAAACGTGGTTAAGATTCTAAGTGAATACAATGGTGAATTAAATGCCATCAGCTCCATAGAGTCCGCAATCGTACATATTGTGGACAGTATTGTTACCAAATTTGAACTTTTGGACAAGGAAACCGTGAAGAACAGCTGGAATCATGATATTATTATTTATCAGACATTAAACGAAAAATCAGCTGCCGGATTATATGATGAAGCGAATCTTGGCATGAACCAGTTTATTAAAATCAGAGAGTTTTTAACGAAAGGAGCGGATTTATTTTGAGCCTTGCGATAGAGAAAGAAACGGAGGTTACCTTCGATTTTGATTATGAAACACTTGCAAAAGATGTAATATCGTTTACAATGGAACATGAGCATTTTCCTTTTGAAGCAGAAATCAGTCTTACGCTGACAGATAATGATGGCATCTGGAAGGTAAATAAAGAGTTCCGGGAGATAGACCGCCCGACGGACGTTTTATCCTTTCCGATGTTAGAATATGATGCACCGGGAGATTTTTCCCAGATAGAGAATCAGACAGAGGACTGCTTTAACCCGGATACAGGGGAAATTCTTCTGGGAGATATTATTATTTCTGTGGACAAGGTCAGAGAACAGGCAGAGGAATATGGCCACAGTATGCAAAGAGAATTTGCATTTCTGATTGTACATAGTATGCTGCATCTGTTTGGTTACGACCATATGCAAGAGCAGGAAGCTGCAGTGATGGAAGGAAAGCAGCGTGAGATTTTAGAATGCTTAAATATTTTAAGATAAAAATGGAGGAACATCATGAAAAAGAGATTAAGTATTGTTTTATGCATGACACTGATGGCAACCAGTCTTTTAGCTGGATGTAAGAAAAAAGAGGAAGCTCCGGAACCGAAAGAAACCGTTTCTGAAGCAGAACCGGAAACCGAAACCAAAACCGGCAAAGATGGTATGGCAAGAAGTTACCTGACCGGTGAATGGATTGATGCAGATTTAGCAAAGAAGAAACCGGTTGCAATCATGATTGGAAATACCAATGATGCATTGCCACAGTATGGACTGTCGCAGGCAGACGTACTTTACGAAGCTCCTGCTGAAGGCGGAATTACCCGTCTGATGCCAATTTTCCAGGATTACTCCGGATTAGACAAGATTGGTTCTGTAAGAAGCTGTCGTCACTACTATGCATATTATGCGATGGAATTTGATGCAATTTATGTTCATTACGGACAGGCAATTTACGCAACTGAGCTGTTAGAGAGTGGCAAAGTTGAGGACTTAAATGGTTTAGAGGGTGCCATTGATTCTGCTACTTTCTATCGTGACAAGTCAAGAAAGGCTCCACACAATGCATTTGTAAGCACAGATGGTCTTGATGCCGGAATTGAATTAAAAGGTTATGATACCGAGCTGCCTTCCGATTATGAAGGACATTATCAGTTTAATGAAGATGATGAAAAAGAAATTGAACTTACAGATGGAGCAGATGCAGCAGTGGTTCAGCCGGGATATTATGTAAACAACCCTTGGTTTGTCTATAACAGTGAAGATGGTTTATACTATCGTTTCCAGTATAAAAAAGAGCATATGGATGAAAATACAGGCACACAGCTTGCATTTAAGAACATTCTGCTTCAGTACTGCGATTATACCAAGTTAGATGATGCACACGGTTATCTGGATGTTGAGAGCACCGGTGAAGGAACCGGAAAATATATTACTAACGGTAAAGTAATTGATGTGACATGGAAGAAAGCAAGCGAAAACGAGCCAACCAGATACTATGACGCTTCCGGAAATGAAATCACATTAAATCAGGGCAAAACCATGGTATGTGTATTGTTAAATGATATGGAGAAGAAATTAAATATCTATGCAACAAAAGATGAGTTTACACCACCTTCCGCAAAATAATTATTTCGAAAATTACTTGAGGTAAATTTATGAGTTCAGGAAAAAAGAGTGACTCCAACTTTTTAGTACAGGGTTCCATTCTTGCAATTGCCTCTATAGTCAGCAGGATAATCGGTCTGCTCTATCGTATCCCGATGACCAATATCATTGGAGATACCGGTAACAGTTATTACAGTGCAGCCTTTGAAATTTATAATATCCTGCTGATTATTTCTGCATACAGCCTGCCATTGGCGGTATCCAAGCTGGTATCTGCCCGTGTCTCGAAGGGGCAAAGAAAAAATGCATATCGAATTGTAAAAGGAGCCCTGCTTTTAGCAACCGGTACCGGACTTACTGCAAGTTTGATTCTTTTCTTTGGGGCGTCATTCTTCACAAACATGCTGAATACGCCCCTTAGTATTTTTGCATTGAAGGTTCTGGCACCGACGATACTGGTAGTTGCTGTATTAGGAGTCTTACGTGGATTTTTCCAGGGACTTGGTACCATGATGCCGAGTGCCATTTCACAGATTATCGAACAGATTGTCAATGCGATTGTCAGTATTGCAGCTGCCTATATCCTCTATGGATATGGGGCAAGAATCGGAGCAGTGCTTGGAAATAAAGAAAAGTATGGCTCTGCTTACGGTGCTGCAGGTGGAACACTTGGTACCAATATGGGAGCAGTGTTTGCACTTTTATTCCTTGGAATGTTGTTTCTGGCATACAAACGTATTTTTAAACGACAGATGCGCCGGGATACCAGCAGCAAAACAGAATCCTATCAGAATGTCTTTCGTGTACTGATTATGACCATTGTTCCGGTACTTTTAAGTACCACAATTTATAATATCAGTGCAATTTTAGATCAGGGTATCTATAAGAACGTAGCGGAACTACAGGGCTATAAGCCGGATGATATTGATGTCTGGTGGGGAATCTTTTCCGGAAAATATAAGACCATCATCAATATTCCGATTTCCATTGCTTCTGCGATGGCGGCTTCCTGCGTACCAAATCTTACCGGTGCGTATGCAAGAAAGGACAGAGAGTCCGTACGAAGCCAGATTAATATTGCAATCCGCTTTATTATGGTAATTGCATTCCCTTGTACCATTGGAATTGCAGTGCTGTCAGGACCGATATTAAAGCTGCTGCATCTTTATGGCAGTACAGGAACTACCGCAGCAACCATGTTGACAACGGGAGCAGTGGCAATTTTATTCTATTCCCTTTCTACATTATCCAATGGACTGTTACAGGGAATTAACCGGATGAGAGAGCCTGTTAAAAATGCGGCTATTGCATTGGGACTGCATCTGATTGCACTATTAGTGATGATGTTTGGTTTACATCTTGGTATTTATGCAGTGGTATATTCGAATGCTTTATTTGCATTCTTTATGTGCCTCTTTAACGCAATGTCTTTACGGAAATACAGTGGTTATCGTCAGGAAGTTGTGAAAACTTTCTTAATCCCGGTGGCAGCTTCTGCCATTATGGGTGTCGTAGTCTTTGGCGTTTACAAAGGAATTTTTGCTGTTATTAAGGTAAATGCCATTGCAGCTATACTTGCAATTGTAATCGGAGCTGTTGTATACGGTGCAATGCTTTTATTATTAAAAGGCTTAAGTGAGGAAGAATTAAAGAAATTCCCGAAGGGATACCTTTTCGTCCGTATTGCCAAGAAATTACATTTATTATAAAAATGCAATAAAAGGGCAAAACATAGAATTCTTGAAAAAATTGTATAAAAAGAAAAAACCTGCGCATACTGTTTGTGGTGATGAATATGAAAAACACAAAACGTATGCGCACTTTTTTCCTTGGAGCACTGGTATTATCTACCTCTGCATGGATTGGTGGAAGACAGTATTATCTGAAACTGAATGAAAAAGAACAGGAAAAAATAATAGAAGTTCAGGAAGCTGAGACGGAGCAATTCGAGGAAAGTGTGGAAAGTGCAAACATTCAGAATAAAAAAGCATTTGTTGTCCGGGAAGAGGACGGGTACCTGAATGTCTATTTCGGCGAAGAGGATACCTTATATATGTATACTGGAATTGCGTATCAGGGACTGCCGGAAGAATTGAAAAAAGAAATCAGCAATGGAAAAACCTTTGATACACTGGAAGATTTATACCGTTTCTTAGAAAGCTATTCCAGTTAAAAAGTTGATTGTTTCAGACTGTTATGATACAATCTAAAAGGCTGAATAGGTCTGATTGCATAGCAGTCCAAAAGAAATAGAGAGAAGAGTAAATAACTGGCATGAGTAAGCATACAGAACGCATAGGTGTCGTTGTAGTCGGTGGAGGTGCTGCCGGATTGGTGGCAGCCATTATGGCGGCACGAAACGGTGCAAAAGTTCTTATTTTAGAGCACAACGAAGTACCTGGTAAGAAGATTTTAGCAACCGGAAACGGTAAATGTAATTATACAAATAAAGTGCAGGGTGTGGACAAATATTACGGACAGAACCCTGCTTTTGTTGCACCTGTATTTGAGCAGTTTGGACTGGAAGAGACACTGCAGTTCTTTAAAGAACTTGGCATATATCCAAAGGAGCGTAACGGCGGATATTATCCTCAGAGCGAGCAGGCAACTGCAATCAGGGATGTGTTGCTGATGGAATTAAAGAAACAGAACGTTGGAGTGGTCTGTGGCTGTGGCATAAGAGGCATAGAAAAGACCGCAAAGGGCTTCACTTTTCATACCAAGGGCGGTGATTTTTATGCAACAAAATGCATAATGGCAACCGGTGGTAAGACCTTAAAGAAAAGTGGCAGTGACGGAAGCGGTTTCCTATATCTTGAAAGTCTGGGACATCATATCATAGATTTAGTACCGGGGCTTATCGGATTGAAGGGAAAACAGTCATTTTTTGCTGATATTGCAGGAATTCGTGCAGATGTAAAGGTCGATTTATACATAGAAAGCACGCATGTATGCAGCGAACGAGGTGAATTACAGCTTACGAATTATGGAATATCCGGCATTCCGGTATTTCAGCTTTCAAGAGTTGCCGCAAGAGCGTTATCAGAACAGAAAAAAGTCTATGCGACACTTAATTTTGTGCCATTATGGGAGAAAGAACAGTGCTTAACCTATTTCAAGGAAAGATTTAAGAAAGCAGATGAAAAACGCATCGGGGAAGCCTTAATCGGCTTTTTCCCGGAAAAATTAATTCCGGTATTATTAGAAGAGTCACATATAAAAGCTGCAAAATATGCGAACCGGCTGCAGACAGAAGAATTAGAGAGATTTATAGATACGGTGCAGGGACTCCGGGTGGATATTACTGACTGGAATACCTTTGATACGGCACAGGTGACTGCCGGTGGCGTAGACACTGATGAAATAGATGCAGAAACCATGGAGTCAAAGCTTTGTCCGGGACTTTATTTTGCCGGAGAAATGGTGGATATTGACGGAATCTGCGGTGGTTATAATTTGCAATGGGCATGGAGCAGCGGCGCAGTAGCCGGGATACATGTGGCAAGGGAGTTATCATGATACGAGTAAATCAGTTAAAGCTTCCGATTGAACATTCGGAAGAGATGTTAAGAAGACAGATTATCAAAACACTTCATCTAAAAAATGAAAAGGATCTGATCCGTTATCAGATTCGAAAGCAATCCATTGATGCAAGAAGAAAAAATGAACTTTCCTTTGTATACACAGTGGATGTGGAAGTGAAGCAGGAAGATACGATTTTACATAAGAATAAAAATGCCAATATCATTAAAGCAAAGGATATACATTATCATTTCCCGGCTGCCGGAGAGAAACAGCTGTCCCGCAGACCCGTTATTGTAGGAAGCGGCCCGGCTGGAATGTTCTGTGCCTATGAACTGGCAAAGCATGGCTATTGTCCAATTATTTTGGAGCGTGGAAGCAGTGTGGAAGAGCGAACCGCTGAAGTAGAACGTTTCTGGAAGGACGGCATCTTAAATCCAAAGACGAATGTACAGTTTGGAGAAGGCGGAGCAGGTACTTTTTCCGATGGGAAATTAAATACGCTGGTAAAAGATGTGGCAGGAAGAAACCGGGAAGTGTTAGAAATCTTTGTGAAAATGGGCGCTCCGGAAGAAATTTTATATATAAATAAGCCTCATATCGGAACTGATATTTTAAAAACAGTCGTAAAAAACATCCGGCTGGAAATTGAAAGAATGGGTGGAACTTACTGCTTTTTCAGCCAGCTTACAGACATTACGCTGAATGGGAAGAAAGATAAAGTAGAAGCCATCCGGATTAACGGAAAAAAGGAAGTAGCAACAGACGTTCTGGTGCTGGCAATCGGACATTCCGCCAGAGATACTTTCCCAATGTTACAGGAAGCGGGACTTATGATGGAAGCCAAAGCATTTGCGGTGGGATTTCGTGTAGAGCATCCGCAGGCGATGATTGATGCATGCCAGTATAACGGACATAAAAATGCCCTGCTGCCTGCTGCATCCTATAAGCTGACCGCAAATCTTGAGAATCACCGCGGGGTATATTCTTTCTGTATGTGTCCGGGTGGTTATGTAGTAAATGCTTCTTCGGAGGAAGGTATGCTGGCAGTCAATGGCATGAGCTATCATGCAAGAGCCGGGCAGAATGCCAACAGTGCCATTATCATATCGGTTCGACCGGATGATTTTGAAGGGGATGGACCGTTAGCTGGAATTGAGTTTCAGCGGAAATTGGAAAAAAATGCCTATCGCATTGGAAACGGAGCAATTCCGCAGCAGCTTTACGGAGATTTTAAAGAGAATCGCATATCTACAGGATATGGGGCTTTTGAAAGTACCACAAAGGGTGCACATACATTTGCAAATCTCAGGGAAATTTTTCCAAAAGAATTAGCAGCATCTTTTCAGGCAGGAATGGAGCTCTTTCCGAAATACATTCCGGACTATAACAGGGAGGATGCCATTTTATCCGGCGTGGAGAGCCGAACTTCCTCTCCGGTGCGGATTACAAGGGATGAATCCTTTGAAAGTAATATTGCAGGCATTTACCCTTGCGGAGAAGGTGCCGGTTATGCCGGCGGTATTATGTCAGCAGCCATGGATGGATTGAAAGTAGCGGAAGCAATTGCAGGAAAATATGCAAGACTTAAAATAGATTAAAACAACAGGTGTTTTGAAACAGAAAAGGAGATACAGAACATTGACGGAATATACACCAATGATGCAGCATTATTTAAAAACACATGAAGAATACAAGGACTGTATTTTATTTTACCGTCTGGGTGACTTTTATGAAATGTTTTTTGATGATGCAAAGGTTGTATCAAAAGAATTAGAGCTTACCTTAACCGGAAAGAGCTGTGGTGCAGAGGAACGGGCACCCATGTGCGGAATCCCATATCATGCAGCAGAAACTTATCTGACCAGACTGGTGAAAAAAGGTTATAAGGTTGCTATCTGTGAGCAGGTGGAAGACCCGAAGCTTGCCAAGGGAATGGTAAAGCGTGAAGTAACAAGAGTTGTAACGCCGGGAACCACCTTAAATGCACAGGCACTGGATGAAACGAAAAATAATTATATCATGTGTATCGCATATATCGGTGACCATTATGGTATTTCTTCTGCAGATATTACCACCGGAGACTATTATGTGACAGAAGTGGATTCGGAACGGAAATTATTGGACGAAGTCAATAAATACCAGCCGACAGAAATCATCTGTAATGAAGCATTTTATATCAGCGGAATTGATATCGATGATATGAAAAACCGTATGGGAATCGTAATTTATTCTCTGGATGCATGGTATTTTTCTGATGAGACAGCACAGATGACTTTAAAGGATCATTTTAAAGTCAGGGATTTAGAAGGACTTGGTCTTGCAGATTATGACAGCGGCGTCGTTGCAGCCGGTGCATTATTAAAATACCTTTACGAGACACAGAAAACAACCCTTTCCAATCTGGTGGCAATTCATCCGTATACCACCGGAAAATTCATGATTATTGACAGTTCTACCAGACGAAACTTAGAGCTGGTTGAAACCCTCCGGGAAAAGCAAAAGCGTGGTTCTCTCCTTTGGGTATTGGATAAGACCAGGACAGCCATGGGAGCAAGAACCTTAAGAAGCTTTGTGGAACAGCCATTAATTGAGCGTACGGAAATAGAAGAACGTTATGATGCCATTGACGAATTTAATACCAATGCCATCACAAGAGAAGAAATCCGGGAATATTTAAATCCGGTCTATGATCTGGAACGGTTGATTACCCGTGTTACTTATCAGACCGCAAATCCAAGGGATTTGATTGCATTTCGCAATTCCATACATATGCTGCCACCGATTAAGACACTGATGAGTGATTTTCAGTCACCACTTTTAAAACGTTTATATGAGCAGCTGGATACGTTGGATGAATTATACGAATTAATCGAACGCTCCATTACGGAAGAACCGCCACTTACCCTTCATGACGGCGGCATCTTAAAAGAGGGCTATAACGAAGAGGTGGACCGCCTGCGGAAAGCCAAGACAGATGGAAAGAGCTGGCTTGCTGATTTGGAGGCAAAAGAGCGGGAGAAAACCGGAATCAAGAATCTGAAAATCAAATATAACAAAGTATTTGGCTATTATCTTGAAGTAACCAATTCCTTTAAAGACATGGTGCCGGACTATTTCACCAGAAAGCAGACTCTGGCAAATGCTGAGCGTTTTATCACACCGGAATTAAAAGAATTAGAGGATGTTATCCTAGGTGCGGAAGACAAGCTGATTGTCTTAGAATATGAACTGTTCCGGGAAGTCCGCCAGAAGGTGGCGGATGAAGTGGTCCGTATCCAGAAGACCGCCAAAGCAGTGGCGCAGATTGATGTATTTGCATCTCTTGCAACGGTAGCGGAACAGAATAATTACTGCCGTCCGAAATTAAACGAAAAAGGTCTTATCGACATCAAAGACGGCAGACATCCGGTAGTAGAACGGATGATTCAGAATGAAATGTTTGTTGCAAATGATACTTATCTTGATAATGGCAGCAACCGTGTGTCCATTATTACTGGTCCGAATATGGCAGGAAAGTCCACCTATATGCGACAGAGTGCGTTGATTGTACTGATGGCTCAAATCGGAAGCTTTGTTCCGGCAAAATCAGCCAAAATTGGAATTGTAGACCGTATTTTTACCAGAGTAGGGGCTTCTGATGACCTCGCCAGCGGACAGAGTACCTTTATGGTTGAAATGTCAGAAGTGGCAAACATATTACGGAATGCCACTTCCAACAGTCTTTTGATTTTAGATGAAATCGGACGTGGAACCAGTACCTTTGATGGATTGAGTATTGCCTGGGCAGTGGTAGAGCATATCAGTAATCCAAGGCTTCTTGGTGCAAAGACATTATTTGCAACCCATTATCATGAACTGACGGAGCTGGAAGGCAAATTAAACAGCGTAAATAACTACTGCATTGCAGTAAAAGAAAAGGGTGATGATATCGTTTTCCTGCGCAAGATTGTAAAAGGCGGAGCTGATAAGAGTTACGGTATCCAGGTAGCAAAGCTTGCGGGAGTGCCGGATAATGTCATTGAGCGTGCCAAAGAAATTGTAGAAGAATTAAGTAATAATGATATTACGGAAATTGTTCAGAATATCAGTGCGGAGGGAAGCAGTAAACGCAGCAAACCGAAGTTGGACGAGGTGGATTTAGAACAGATTTCACTGCTTGATACCATGGACAACGATACGATATTAAACGAATTAAAAGAACTGGATTTGGGTCAGATGACACCAATCGAAGCAATGAATAAGTTATACGAATTACAGAATAAAGTGAAAAACAGATGGTAAAGGAGGTGGATGGCGTTATGCCACAGATTGCACTGTTAAGTCAAGAAACAATTGATAAAATTGCGGCAGGAGAAGTCATCGAACGACCAAGCTCGGTGGTAAAGGAGTTAGTGGAAAATGCGATAGATGCAGGTTCCAGTGCAGTAACGGTTGAAATCAAAGAAGGTGGAATATCCTTTATCCGTATTTCGGACAATGGTTGCGGAATCGAAAGGGAACAGATTCCTTTGGCATTTTTGCGTCATTCCACCAGTAAGATTAAATCCGTAGAAGATTTGTTTACCGTTACATCCTTAGGGTTCCGAGGTGAAGCATTATCAAGTATCGCAGCAGTAAGTCAGGTGGAACTCATTACAAAGACGAACGGTGATTTTACCGGATCCCGTTATCTCATTGAAGGCTCAAAGGAAGTCTCTTTAGAAGAAATCGGTGCGCCGGATGGAACCACTTTTATTGTACGGAATCTTTTTTATAATACACCGGCAAGAAAGAAATTCTTAAAATCCGCCCAGACAGAAGGCACCTATATTCATGAACTGATGCAGCGGATGATTTTATCCCATCCAGACGTAGCTTTCAAATTTATCATGAATAATCAGGTAAAACTGCAGTCATCCGGAAATGGAAATATCAAGGATATTATCTACCATTTATACGGAAGGGATATTACAAAAGCGCTGCTTCCGATTGCACATGAAAGCGAGCTTTTTAAAGTCAGTGGATTTATTGGAAAGCCGATGATTTCCAGAGGAAACCGGGGCTACGAATTATATTTTGTCAATGGCAGATTTATCCGGAGCCAGATTTTATCCAAAGCTATAGAGGATGCCTTTAAACCGTTTCTGATGCAGCATCAGTATCCCTTTACGGTACTTTATTTTGAGATTGACAGCAGTCTTTTGGATGTAAATGTGCATCCCACCAAGATGGAACTTCGTTTTTCCAACCAGCAGGAACTGTACAGGGAAGTGCAGAGTATTTTATCGGCATCGCTAGTGCACCGTGATATTATACCGGAAGTTCCGGTGGATACACCAAAGAAAAACGAAATGGAAGTTCCTAAGATAGAGAAGGTAATGCCGGAGCCATTTGAGCAGAAACGTTTGGAAGAAATCCGGAAGGCAGTACGAAAAGACAGTCCTTACGAAATAAAATATCCTGTCAGCAGACCAATGGGAACCGGGTCAGTCAGCTCTGCGGCACAGGAAAAGCTTCTTGATACGATAAAATCAATGCCACCGGAAGATATGATGGAAGAACGGATTCAGAAAGAGCCGCTTCCGGAACAATCGAAAAAAGAAACGGAAAAAGAACTGGCAAAAGAAGCCTATGTCCTCCGGGAGGAAGAAACCTACGGAGCAAAGCCGGAAGGAAGCTATGAACAGGGTTCTTTCTTAAAAGAAGAGGAGATGGCAAAGCAGAAGATTATCGGACAGCTTTTTGATACCTACTGGCTGGTAGAATATAATGACAGACTGTTTATTGTAGACCAGCATGCTGCCCATGAGAAAGTCATGTATGAAAAATTAAAAAAGCAGTTTGAGAAGAAAGAGTTTACTTCTCAGGCTATCAGCCCGCCGATTGTCATAACATTATCCATGCGTGAGGCAGATGTACTGGAGCGATTCAAAGAACAGTTTACGAAGCTAGGTTTCGAAATTGAGCACTTTGGTGGCGCAGAATACAGTATCTGCGGAGTTCCGGGTAATCTTTACCGGCTGAATACCAGGGATGTATTGATTGAAATGTTAGACGAGCTTACCGATGGCATATCCGAGCGGGCAACGACGGATGTTATTTTAGATAAAATCGCATCCATGTCCTGCAAAGCTGCAGTAAAGGGAAGCCAGAGACTGAGCCTGCCGGAAATGGAACAGCTTATGAAGGATTTGATGAAGCTTGATAATCCATATAACTGTCCACATGGAAGACCAACGATTATTGCCATGTCAAAATATGAAATTGAGAAAAAGTTCAAGCGGATTGTGTAGGATGATATGATGAAGAAACCAATTGTAGTATTGACAGGTCCTACTGCAGTAGGAAAAACAGAATTATCCATTCAGCTTGCAAAGGCTATTGGCGGAGAGATTATCTCCGCCGATTCCATGCAGGTGTATAAATATATGGATGTGGGCTCTGCAAAAATCACACCGGAAGAAATGGATGGTGTACGTCATTATCTGGTGGATGAATTGGAGCCTTTCGAGGAATTCCATGTGGTAAAATTTCAGGAATATGCGAAAAAATATTTAAACGAAATTTATGCCCACGGAAAGATTCCGATTATTGCCGGCGGCACCGGATTTTATATCCAGGCACTGTTAAATGATATTGATTTTACGGAACAGGAAAGCGACAGTGCATACCGGAAAGAGTTGGAAACACTGGCAGAAGAACATGGCAATCAGTATCTTCATGACCGGTTAAAGGAAGTGGACCCGGAATCTGCCGAAGCCATCCATCCGAATAACAGAAAACGCGTCATCCGTGCGTTGGAATTCTTTCAGGAGACCGGTGGAAAGATTTCTGAGCATAATGCAAAAGAGCAGATGCGGACTTCACCTTATAATTTTGCCTATTTTGTATTAAATGATGAGCGCAGCCACTTATACAAAAGAATCGATGCCAGAGTAGATAAAATGATAGAAGATGGACTGGAAGCAGAAGTCCGCCGCTTAAAGGAAATGGGCTGCACCAAAGATATGGTGGCAATGCAGGGAATTGGCTATAAAGAAATGTTATCCTATCTTGATGGCGGTTATTCTTTGGAAGAAGCAGTTTATATTATCAAGCGGGAAACAAGACATTTTGCCAAACGGCAGATTACATGGTTTAAACGGGAACGGGATGTCATCTGGCTTAACAAAAATGAGTTTGATTATAAAAATGAGGCAATTCTTGCATACATGATAAAGATACTTAAGGAAAAAGCCATTATTTCTTAAGTTTTTATTCATACAAAAAGAAAGAGAACATTATATGATAGACTTGCTGTAATTTAGAAAGAAATTGCAGCCGGAAAGACGAGGAAAATGATGAAAGACGAAATGATTGAAAAGAAATATGAAGAAATGGGTATCAGCAAAGAAGTATACCGTTTTGGAAAAAAGATAGAGGATGAATTAAAAGAACGTTTTGCAGCAATTGATGCAACAGCAGAATATAATCAGATGAAAGTAATTGATGCCATGCAGAAAAACAGAGTTTCCGCAGAATGCTTTGCCATGTCCAATGGATATGGATATAACGATCTGGGAAGAGATACACTGGAAAAAGTATACGCAAGCTGTTTCCATGGAGAAGATGCTCTGGTCCGTCCGCAGATTACCTGTGGAACCCATGCACTGGCACTGGCATTGATGTCAAATTTAAGACCGGGGGACGAATTATTATCACCGGTAGGAAAACCGTACGATACCTTAGAGGAAGTTATCGGTATCCGACCATCCAAAGGCTCACTGGCAGAATATGGCATTACTTACCGCCAGGTAGATTTACTTTCCGATGGCAGCTTTGATTATGAGAATATCCAAAAAGCAATCAATGAGAAAACACATCTTGTGACCATTCAGCGTTCCAAGGGATACCAGACAAGACCTACCTTATCTGTAGAGCGGATTGGAGAACTGATTTCCTTCATCAAATCCATAAAACCGGACGTTATCTGTATGGTAGATAACTGCTATGGTGAATTTGTAGAAGAAAGAGAGCCGCTGGATGTAGGAGCAGACATGATTGTAGGTTCCTTGATTAAGAATCCGGGGGGCGGACTGGCACCAATCGGCGGCTATGTTGTCGGCAAACAAGAATGTGTGGAAAATGCAGCATACCGCCTGACTTCTCCGGGACTCGGCAAAGAAGTGGGTGCTTCCTTAAATGTAATTTCTTCTTTTTATCAGGGACTGTTTCAGGCACCGGTAGTTACAGCAGGTGCATTAAAGGGTGCAATTTTTGCTGCAAATATCTACGAAAGACTGGGCTTTGCCGTTGTACCGAATGGTACAGAGAGCCGTCACGATATTATTCAGGCAGTTACCTTAAACAGCCCGGAAGGTCTGATTGCATTCTGCAAAGGAATTCAGGCTGCAGCGCCGGTGGACAGCTATGTAACACCGGAGCCATGGGCAATGCCGGGCTATGACAGTGATGTCATTATGGCTGCCGGGGCATTTGTACAGGGTTCCTCCATTGAATTAAGTGCCGATGGTCCGTTAAGAGAGCCGTATGCCGTATATTTTCAGGGTGGACTGACCTGGTATCATGCAAAACTTGGAATCCTGATGTCTTTACAAAAACTTTATGAACAGAAACTTGTTAATGAAGATATGATGTGTTAATATAAAGTATATGCCTTTTTGGAAGAAATGGGTTACCGGTGAGAGTAGAAAGAGGTTATAATATGACGGCAAAAAATCTGCCAGTCTCCGAACAGCCCTATGAAAAGTGCTTGAAATCCGGGGCGGCATCCCTATCGGATGCAGAGCTTTTAGCGGTAATTATCCGCTGTGGCACAAATGGAAGTTCTTCAACAGAAGTAGCAAAGCAAGTATTGAGCAAACGCACCGGAAATCTTTTAGGGCTTTATCAGATGAGTCTTAAGGAATTACAGGAGGTTCCGGGTATCGGGAAAGTAAAAGCAATCCAGTTAAAGTGTATTGCAGAGCTTTCAAAACGGATTGCACAGACCGGACGCCAGCAGGCAGTTGTAATGCAGAATGCTTTTTCCGTAGCAGACTATTATATGGAGCAGCTTCGGCATGAAGAAAAAGAACATCTGATGCTTTGCATGTTTGATACGAAGTGTCATTTGATTGCAGATTCCATTCTTTCAATTGGCACAGTAAATGCCTCACTGATTTCCCCGAGGGAGATTTTCTTGAAAGCATTTGAATATCATGCAGTACATGTGATTTTAGTGCATAATCATCCCAGCGGAAATCCGCTACCAAGCAGGCAGGACATTGAAGTTACCAGAAAGATAGTGGAAGGTGGCAGGCTTCTTGGAATTGAGCTTGCTGATCATATTATTATTGGTGATAAAAAATATTTTAGTTTTAAAGAACAGGAAATGCTATGATTTCCGGAGGGAGAAAGAAATGTCGAATAACATTTATGGAATTGATCTTGGAACCTCTAATATGAAGGTATATTGCAAGGCAACGGGGAAAATACTAAATGAAAAAAATACGATTGCCATCATAAATAAGAATCAGATGTATGCTTATGGTGATGCAGCGTATGCAATGTATGAGAAGGCACCGGAGCAGATTCAGGTTTCTTTTCCGATTATCTGTGGTGTTATTGCAGATTTTAATAATATGCAGACCATGATACAGGAATTTTTAGAAAAACACGCAAAGGGCAAGACCCGTGGTGCAGAATTTATCGTTGCAGTACCAACAGATATTACGGAAGTTGAGAAAAAAGCTTTCTTTGATATCTTTTATAAGAGCAAAATGAAACCGAAGTCTGTCCTTTTATGTGAGAAGCCATTGGCTGATGCTGTTGGTTTGGGACTTGATGTTAATGAGCCGACCGGAGCCATGATTGTAGATATCGGAGCAGATACCACAGAAATTTCAGTAATTTCCCTGGGTGGACTTGTATTAAGTGACTTACTGCATTTTGGTGGAAACCGCATTGATGACTCCATCAGCAGTTATATCAAAAAGAACTTTAATCTTGTGATCGGGCGCAAAACTGCTAAGACTTTAAAAGAAGAACTTGGTTCCGGTACACCTGGCATGGAAAAGAGTATGGTTATAGTTGGCCGTGACGTAGTCAGTGGTCTGCCGATTGAGATGGAGATTACTGCAGAAGTCATTTATGCTGCAATTAAGGATAATCTTAATTCTATCTGTAACTCTATTAAAATGATTTTGGAGAAGACTCCGCCTGAACTTGCAAAGGATATTATTCATTCCGGTATTTATATTACTGGTGGCGGTTCTAAAATACATAATCTGGATAAATTATTTACTGAGATTACCAATATAAAGGTAAATTCCTGCGAGAATCCGGAAGAATGTGCAGTTCGCGGATTGAATAAGATTGTTTCAGATGAAAAATATAAACATTTAGGATTCAGTATGAAGTCCAAAACATATAAATAGAGGCATAAAATGAGACGTAGACCAAAACATCAAATTCCAACAAAGTATATATTATTGTCCATGACCGCATTATGTATTCTGGCAATGTATGTCAGTTTTTCATTGAATCTTGGTGGCGGACCGTTGAATTCGATTGCCGGTGCAATTTTTGAACCAATGCAGAAGGGAATCAATTATGCTGGTACATGGCTTTCTGACAAGGCAGATAATTTAAAAAATCTGAATGACGTCATGGAAGAAAACGAACAGTTGAAGGGACAGGTAGAAGAACTGACCAACGAATTAAACACCATTAAATTAGAACAGTATGAACTGGATAATTTAAGGGAACTGTTAGCTTTAGACCAGCAGTATTCGGATTACAAGAAAACCGGAGCAAATGTTATCGGAAAGGATCCAGGCAACTGGTTTTCCATCTTCACCATTGACAAAGGCTCTAAAGATGGAATTGAAGTAGATATGAATGTTATTGCCGGAAACGGACTGGTAGGAATTGTTATTGATGTGGGACCACATTATGCAAAGGTGCGTTCTGTGATTGATGATTCTGCCAAGGTATACGGTATGATATTAAATACGTCAGATAACTGTATCATAAATGGTAATCTTCAGAGTATGAATGAAGACCAGGTAATCGAGTTCTCCGGATTAAACGACAGTGAGAACAAGGTTCAGATAGGAGATCAGATTGTAACTTCCAATGTCAGTGACAAATATCTGCAGGGCATTCTGGTTGGATATGTCAGCAGTATTTCGGAAGATTCCAACCACCTGACCAAATCAGGAACCATTACTCCGGCAGTTGACTTTGAACATCTTCAGCAGGTTTTGGTTATACTTGACAAAAAGGAAACGGGGTCTGATTGATGAGAAGAAAAATCACCGTTACATTAATTATTATTGTATGCTTTTTATTGCAAAGCACATTATTTAAGGCGTTATCCTTTGCGTCTATTTCTCCGAATCTTTTGATTGTGGTCTGTGCATCTTTTGGATTTATGCGCGGAAGAAAAGAAGGGATATTTATCGGTTTCTTCAGTGGACTGCTGATAGATATCTTTTTTGGGGAGATGATTGGATTTTATGCCCTTTTATATATGTATGCAGGCTTCTTAAACGGATGCTTTAAGAAGATGTTTTACCCGGACGATATTAAGCTTCCAATGCTTTTGATTGCCGGAAGTGATTTATCTTATAATCTGTTTATCTACTTTTTCCGGTTTTTATTCCGCAAGCAGTTTGCAATTGGATATTATATGTTACACATTATCATACCGGAACTTGTATACACGCTTTTGATTTCTGTAGTTTTATATTTCATTATTTTGAAAATTAACCAGCGGTTAGAGCGTATTGAAAAAAGGAGTGCAGCGAAATTTGTTTGATACACTGAAAGAAATACTTCATAAAGTTGCAAAATCAAGAATATTTGTACTCTGCGTTGTCATGATTCTTTTGTCATCGACTCTGATAGGCAGACTATTTTACCTTCAGATTATCAAAGGTGAAGAGTATCAGGATAATTACAGTTTAAAAATCCAGAAACCACGTATCTTAAATGGTTCCCGTGGCAATATTTATGACCGTAATGGTAATCTTTTAGCCTACAACGAACTGGCAAACAGCGTAACCATTGAGGATAATGGTTCTTATGACAAGACTTCAGAAAAGAATGAGGCTCTTAATACAGAACTTTACAATATTATCAAAGAGCTGGATAAAAACGGCGATGTCATTGAAAATGATTTTGAAATCGGACTGGATGATGACGGGAACTATTATTATACGGTAGAGGGAACCACATTAAAGCGTTTCCTTGCTGACACTTATGGACATTCTTCTGCAGATGATTTAGTCTATAATAAGAATCTGAAATATAACGAAGCAGAAGCAACCCCAAAGCAGGTAATGGATTATCTTTGCAGATCCAGTGACAAAAATGGCTATGATTTATCGGAAGATGATTATGCCAGAGAAGACTTATACCGGATTGTGGTATTGCGTTGTGCCATTGCAGAAAACAGCTATCAGAAATATATTTCCACAACCATTGCCCAAAATGTTAGTGATGAAACCGTAGCATATATTACAGAAAATATGAATGCATTGCAGGGTGTGGATATCTCGGAAGATACCATCCGAAAATATGTAGACAGCGAGTATTTTTCCCATATTATCGGATATACCGGAAAGATTTCCCAGGAAGAATATGATGAATTATCTGCTGATAATGATGAGTATTCTTTAAATGATGTCATTGGAAAATCCGGAATTGAGCAGGTTATGGACGAAACACTGCAGGGTAAAAAGGGCAGTGAAACCGTTTATGTAGACAGCCTTGGAAAAGTAATGGAGACAACCGAGCGGATTGAGCCACAGGCTGGAAATGATGTTTATCTTTCTATTGATAAAGATTTGCAGGAAGCGGTTTATAATCTTTTGGAACAGGAAATTGCCGGAATTTTATATTCTAAAATTGTGAATATCAAAGAATATAATACCGCAGCCGGAACAGCGTCCGATATTCTGATTCCAATTGATGATGTGTATTTTGCATTAATTAATAATAATGTATTGGATTTAAACCACTTTAGTACTGAAGATGCTTCCGATGTAGAAAAACAGATTTTCAGTGCCTTTGGAAGTAAACAGCAAACAGTATTAGCCCAGGTGGAAAGCAGCCTTAGCAGTTTAGCAGCAACTCCAGTGGATGAGTTGCCTGAGGAAATGCAGGATTATATGACCTATATTCCGAAAATGCTGGTCAATAATAAAATTTTGCTTACAGATTCCATTGACAAATCGGATGAAACTTATAAAAATTATGCAGGTAATAAAATCAGTGTAAATGAATATTTAAATTATGCTATCAGCCAGAAATGGATTGATATCACGAAGTTTTCCGTAGACGAGAAGTATTCTGATTCTTCCGAAATCTATGATGCACTGGTCAGCTATATTGTAGAAGAACTGGCATCAGATAAGGGATTTTCAAAAATTATGTATAAGTACATGATTCACGATGACCTGATTAATGGAACGCAGCTTTGTCTTGCACTTTTTGACCAAAAAGTGTTAAACTATGATGACACGGCAGTAAGTGGGTTACAGTCCGGCAGCATCAGTGCCTTTAATTTTATAAAAGAAAAGGTGAAGAATCTTGAGATTACACCGGCACAGCTTGCATTGGATCCTTGTTCCGGCTCCTGTGTCATTACAGATGTAAAGACCGGCGAACTGTTGGCCTGTGTTACTTATCCGGGCTATGATACCAACCGTCTGGCAAATACAGTAGACAGTAATTATTATAATTTGCTGTATCAGGATTTATCAAATCCGTTCTATAATAATGCAACACAGCAGACGACGGCACCTGGTTCTACCTTTAAGATGGTTATTGCAACAGCAGGACTTACTGAGGGTATTATTTCACCTGGTACAACTATTTTGGATAAAGGACAGTTTGAAGAAGTGGCAAATGGACCAAAATGTTGGATTTATCCAAGCAGTCACGGTTCCATCAATGTTTCAGAGGCATTAAGAGATTCCTGTAACTATTTCTTTTATAAAGTTGGTTACGATTTAAGTATGGTAAATGGAACTTATAATGAAGACCATGGTGTGGAAATGATTAATAAATACTCATCCATGTATGGTCTTGATTCTAAAACCGGAATTGAAATTGCAGAAAGTAAACCGAAGCAGACCACAGAGTTCCCGATTACTTCTGCAATCGGACAGAGTAACAACAGTTTTACTACGGTACAGTTATCCCGTTATGTAACCGCAGTTGCAAACAGTGGAACCGTATATAATTATACCCTGTTAAAACAGGTTACAGATTCCGATGGTAACGTATTAGAAACCTATGAACCGACCGTAAAGAACACGATGGACAATATTTCAGAGAGTACCTGGGATACCATTCATTCCGGTATGAAAATGATGGTAGAAACGCATGAACAGTTTGAGGGGCTTGGTGTGGATTCGGCCGGTAAGACAGGTACGGCACAGCAGGTACCAACCAGACCAAACCATGCGTTATATGTAGGATATGCACCATATAATAATCCTGAGATTTCCATTGCAACCCGTATTGCATACGGATATACATCAGCCAATACTGCAGAACTTGCTGCATCAGTATATAAATATTATTTCCATTTGGAGGATACATCTACCTTGTTAGATGGTCAGGCAGAAGATGTTGGAGCTGCTGCCAATGCCTTTAATGATTAAATGTCAGGAGGGAAGTATATGTCGCAACCAGTTGTTTTAAAGAGTAATCCCCATGGAATCAATCTGATTTTAGATGATAGAATTCCATTTCAGGAGCTATTAGACGAGATACTTCATAAATTTAAAGAATCCGACAAATTCTTTAAAAATGCCAGAATTGCCTTGTCTTTTGAGGGCAGGAAATTAAGTCAGGAAGAAGAACTTGCAATCGTTGATTTGATCAGTCGGAATACCAGCATTGATGTGGTATGTATTTTAGATAATAATTCTCTGCGGGATGAAATCTGTGCCCGAAAGATTCAGGAATTTGATGAAAGCCAGTCTGGAAGAACCGGTGAATTCTATAAGGGAACACTGCGAAGTGGACAAGTCATCGAATGTAAGACAAGCATTGTTATACTTGGCGATGTGAACCCAGGTGCAAAAATTATTGCAAAAGGAAATATTGTGGTATTAGGCTCGCTTCGTGGCAATGCCTATGCTGGAGCGGCAGGAGATGAGCATACCTTTGTAGCTGCCCTTGATATGGACCCGGTACAGATTAAAATAGGTAATGTAATTGGAAGAAGCTCTGACCGCGGACCACTGAGTGCCATTAAGAACCGGCGGAAGACTTTAGAACCGCAGGTAGCTGTTGTTATGGATGATTCCATACTAATCGAACCGATTACAAGTGGATTATTAATGAATATATAAGATTTAGGAGGAAGAATAAATCATGAGCGAAGTAATTGTTATTACATCAGGAAAAGGCGGTGTTGGTAAGACAACAACTACTGCAAATGTAGGAACCGGTCTTGCACAGTTAAATAAAAAAGTAGTATTGATTGATACCGATATCGGATTACGTAACCTTGATGTAGTTATGGGTCTTGAGAACCGTATTGTATACAATCTGGTAGATGTTGTAGAAGGCAACTGCAGAATCAAACAGGCATTAATCAAAGATAAGAAATATCCGAACCTTTTCTTATTGCCGTCTGCCCAGACCAGAGATAAAACCTCTGTTACACCGGAGCAGATGCAGAAATTAGTAGAAGAATTAAGAGAAGAATTTGATTACATATTATTAGACTGCCCGGCTGGAATCGAGCAGGGATTTAAAAATGCAATTGCAGGAGCAGACCGTGCACTGGTTGTTACCACACCGGAGGTATCTGCAATCCGTGATGCAGACCGTATCATTGGTCTTTTAGAGGCAAATGAGATTAAGAAAATCGAGTTAATCGTAAATCGACTGCGTATGGATATGGTAAAACGTGGCGATATGATGTCCATTGAAGATGTTCATGAGATTCTTGCTATCGATTTAATCGGTGCAGTTCCGGATGACGAACAGATTGTAATCTCAACCAACCAAGGTGAGCCGTTAGTAGGCTCTGACAGCCTTGCAGGACAGGCATATTTAAATATCTGTAAACGTATCATGGGAGAAGAAGTACCGCTTCTTGACTTAGAGTCTAAAAATGGCGTATGGTCTAAATTCGTAAGTTTATTTAAGAAAAACTAGGGGGATAATAATTATGGGATTCATGGATTTTTTTAAGAAAAAGAATTCCGGTAATGTAGCGAAAGACCGTCTGAAATTATTGTTGATTTCAGACCGTGCTGACTGCTCACCGGATGTAATGGAAAATATCAAAAACGATATTATCCAGGTAATATCAAAGTATATGGAAATTGATGCGGAAGGGCTTGATATTCAGATTACCCAGACCGAATCAGATGGTAATAACGGAGCTGTTCCGGCATTGTTTGCAAATATTCCGATTAAGGATTTGAAGCATTCCGGAAAATAATAGACTTCAGATTGGAAGTAGTGATTTATGTTAAAACAATACCGCTTAAGAGACTACCGTTTCCGACTGGTATTTTATGTGGTGGCACTGACCATCATTGGAATTATGGTAGTTGGCAGTGCAAAGCCTTCCGTACAGAATAAGCAGATTGCAGGATTAATCTTAGGTCTGATTGTTATGGTTGGTATATCGCTGATTGATTACAATTTTATATTGAAATTCAGTTGGATATTCTATTTTGTTAATGTGGCTTTATTGGCAGCTATCTTTGTCATTGGAGAAAAGACAAAAGGCGCGCGCCGCTGGCTGAAGCTTGGAATCCGCTTTCAGCCTTCCGAATTAGGCAAAATCCTGTTAGTTTTGTTTTTTGCCTATTATCTAAGCAAAAATAAAGATAAACTGAATAATATCCGGACGCTGTTTTGTACGCTGGTATTGGCAGCAGTACCGCTTCTTCTGATTTTTAAGGAGCCGGATCTTTCTACCACAATTGTTACAGCATTAATTTTTGCATCCCTCTTGTTTATTGCCGGATTAAGTTATAAAATAGTAATGGGTGTGCTGGCAGTGGCAGTTCCGTCACTGGTTGTGGTCTTAACGCTGGTATTACAGCCGGGACAGAAACTTTTGACAGGAAATCAGGCACTTCGTATTTTAGGCTGGCTGGAACCCGATAAATATCCTAACATTGCATATCAGCAGCAGAACTCGATTATGGCAGTGGGCTCCGGACAACTCTGGGGCAAGGGACTTAATAATACGAATATTGTTTCTGTTAAAAACGGTAACTTTATATCAGAACCACAGACAGACTTTATTTTTTCTATAGTAGGTGAAGAGATGGGCTTTATCGGCAGTGTTATTATTATCGTATTACTGTTTCTTATTACCATAGAATGTCTGTTGGTTGCAAGACGTGCAAAAGACATGGCAGGCCGGTTGATTGCCAGCGGAATTGCTGCATTGATTGGTTTCCAGAGTTTTGTAAATATATGCGTTGTCACAGGCTTGATGCCAAACACCGGACTTCCACTTCCTTTTGTAAGCTATGGATTAACATCGTTAGTCACGCTGTTTGCGGGAATTGGTCTGGTAATGAATGTAGGGCTTCAGCCTAGAAAATATGGACAGGGGGACTAAACGAATGAATATCGGTTTGATTGCACACGACGCGAAGAAAAAGCTTATGCAGAATTTTTGTATTGCATACCGGGGAATTCTTTGTAAAAATGAACTTTTTGCAACGGGAACTACCGGAAGACTAATTGAGGAAGTAGCAAATCTGAATGTCCACAAATATCTCGCAGGTCATTTAGGCGGTGCACAGCAGCTTGGTGCACAGATTGAGCATAACGAGATTGACCTTGTGATTTTCCTGCGTGATCCATTATCACAGAAGTCACATGAGCCGGATGTAAACAGTGTTGTTCGTTTATGCGATATACACAATATTCCGCTGGCAACAAATCTTGCTACTGCAGAGCTTTTGATTAAATCATTAGACAGAGGAGACCTTGAGTGGCGTGAAATGTATAAATAAACGTGTACTGGCAGGTCTGCTTGTTGTATGTGTGTTCGTATCTGTAACGGGTTGTGGGAAAGCCAAAAGCGTTGTAGAGAATGGCTATCCGGTATATGGAGAAAGCAGCAGCGTAAATGTGCTATCCGGTGCAGAGGATACGGTCAGCTCTTATTTTGGTGCCAATTTATGTGTTGGCGGAACTGAAAATATCGGGCAGGAATCCGTAGAACATAACAGTGTGGCAGAGGCCGCCGGAGTATTTAACACGGCAACTAATACAATTACATATGCCCAGAATATATATGAGCGGATGTATCCGGCTAGTACAACAAAGATACTGACCGCTTATCTTGCTATCAAATATGGAAATCTCAGTGATGTGGTAACAATCAGTGACAATGCCGTAAATCTGGCATCTGATTCTTCTAAATGTGGATTGCAGGCGGGAGACCAGATGACTTTACAGGATTTACTTTATGGTCTGATGCTGCGAAGCGGAAATGATGCAGCCATTGCAATTGCAGAACATATTTCCGGTTCCGTAGAAGCTTTTGTGGATTTGATGAATCAGGAAGCACAGCAACTTGGTGCAACCGGTTCTCATTTTATGAATCCAAATGGACTGCCGGATGAGAATCATTATACAACCGTTTATGATTTGTATCTGATTTTTCAAAAGGCATTACAGGACGAGACCTTTTACCAGCTGATTTCTACCAGTTCCTATACCACCAATTATACAGCGGCAGATGGCAGTGCTAAGACTCAGGACTGGAGCAGTACCAATCAGTATAAAACCGGTGAATCCAAATTACCGGATGGATTTACACTGGTGGGCGGTAAGACAGGAACCACCGGGGACGCAGGATTCTGTCTTGTGTTACTTACGGATAATGCCGGTGGACAACCGGTGATATCCATTGTATTAAAGGCAGACTGTAAATCCAATCTGTATCTTATGATGAATGAAATACTTGCCGGATGTGGTAACTAGGCATTGTATAAAGCAGCAACATATTATATAATGAACTTATATAGTTCTTCATTGAAGAAAATAATGTCTGGGAGGAAATGCGATGATTGAAATAATTGCAGGAGAAAAGGGTAAAGGAAAGACAAAAGTATTACTGGATAAGGTAAACGAAGCTGTAAAAACAGTCGGTGGCAGCATTGTATATCTGGATAAGAGCCAGAAACATATGTATGAGCTGGACAATAAAGTCAGACTTGTCAATGTTGCAGATTTTCCAATATCCAATTGTGATGAGTTTTTAGGTTTTATATGTGGTATCGTTTCATCTGATCATGATTTACATGAGATGTATCTGGATAGTTTTCTTACGATTTCCGGTATGAAGGACGAAGAATTTACCCATGCTATTGAAAAACTTGATGTCATCAGTGAGAAGTATAAAGTTAAATTTATTTTAAGTATTTCTATGGATGCTTCAAAACTTCCAGAATGTGCAAAAGCAAAAGTAGTTGTAGCACTTTAAAAATGCCTGAATTGGCAGTAAAAGCGGTGTCTTAAGTCCTTAAAATGCTTAAGACACCTTTTTTACTAAGCCTGTTCGATAGAGCGGATTCGTCCGTAGGCAGAAAGCAGATAAAGACCGCTGATTCCGACAAGTGCATAGATAATGCGGGAAAGCCAGCTCATATTACCAAACAGAAATGCCACCAGGTCAAATCGGAAGAATCCGATGAGTCCCCAGTTGATGGCTCCAATGATTACAAGTGTTAGTAATGTATAATCTAATCCTTTTGAACTCATAGCCAAAGTCCTCCTTTACTATGTAGTATGGTGCAAAGTGGATGACATTATACATCAATTTCTATTTATTCTTTATAAAGGCGGAACGATTGTGGCTGAAACAAAAAAGATTGTAAAGTATCGAAAACCATTTCATTTAAATATAGAGATTGTCATTTTTGTCATTATTCTTGTATATATTCTTTTTTATGTATTTTCTTATTTCACTGAAAAACACATTGGAATATATGAAGTGACCCAGGGTACAATTGCCGAGAATAATACTTATACCGGATTGATTGTAAGGTCAGAAAGTGTTTATACTTCCGACTATAGTGGTACCTTTAATTATTACATTGCAGACAATGCCCAGGCTGGCTGGAACAATATTATCTGTTCTGTGGATGAGACAGGCTCTGTCAGTGATCAGTTGGCGGCCGCAGCTGCTTCAGATACCACGGGGCTTGACAGTGATTATTTTAAAAATCTGAAGTCCAATGTATCACAGTTTACCCAGTCCTATGATTCATTGTCTTTTTATCATGTATATGATTTTAAAGAAAATGTAAGCTCTCAGGTCATGGAATCGGTAAATATGAGTGCATTATCCGATTTGACAGCATCCGGGGCAACGGCAAGTGATACCTTCCATATCAGTTATGCCCAGACTCCGGGGCTGATTGCTTATTATACCGATGGCTATGAAAATATCACGACAGATAATTTTACGGCAGATGATATTCAGCCGCTGGATTATAAGAAGACAACCATTAAAAATAACAGTACGATTGCTGCAGGTGACCCGATTTATAAGCAGATTACCAGTGAAAACTGGAATATCATTCTTCCGGTCCAGAAAGCAACCTATGACCGGTTAACAGACAGCAATGTTATTGAAATCAAATTTAAAAAAGACAATACGAGCTGCTGGGTGAATTATGAATTAACAGCCCAGGGGAATGATTATTATGTGATATTATCTCTGCATAATAACATGGTTCGCTTTGCAGGAGACCGTTTTACCGATGTGGAATTACTGCTGACAGAGCGAAGCGGACTTAAGATTCCAAATTCTTCCATCACGGAAAAGGCGTTCTATACTGTTCCGAAGGAATATTTTACCCGTGGAGGCGATTCTAACTCCTTAGGCTTATATGTAAGGGACAGTAAGACCAATGCTGTTAATTTTGTTGCAACAGCTATTTTCCAGGAATCCGAAACGGATTATTATATTGACGAAGAAGAAATTACTGCCGGCAGTATCATTCAAAAGCCGGATTCCAACGATACTTTTGAGGTGCAGGCGCAGTCCACACTTCAGGGTGTATACAATGTCAACAAGGGATATGCGGTATTCAAGCAGATTGATATTTTGTATCAGAATGAAGAATATACCATTGTAAAGGCTGGAACAGATTTTGGAATCTCCATTTATGATCACATTGCATTAGAGGGCGATGCTGTTTCCGAGGATGATTTGATTAATTAATATTGTTAAAAAAGTAACATTATCATAAAATGATATCATGAGATTAAGAGGTGTATAAAATGCTGAAAGAAAACTTAAAAGAAGTGCAGGAAAATATTTTAAAGGCATGTGAAAAGTCCGGAAGGAATCCGGAAGATGTAACATTGATTGCTGTCAGCAAGACCAAGCCGGTACCAATGCTGCAGGAAATTTACGATGAAAACATCCGTGACTTTGGGGAAAATAAAGTGCAGGAGCTGGTAGAAAAATATGATGAGCTTCCACAGGATATCAAATGGCATATGATTGGTCATTTACAGAGAAATAAAGTGAAATATATCGTTGATAAGGTCTGCCTGATTCATTCTGTAGATTCTTACCGGCTCGCTGAAGAAATTAATATTCAGGCAAAGAAGAAAAATATCACAGTTCCGATTCTTGTGGAAGTCAATATTGCTGAAGAAAGCAGCAAATTTGGTATTCATGCAGAGGATGCCATTGCACTGGTAGAACAGATTGCACAGCTTGAAAATGTACGGATAAAAGGACTTATGACCATTGCTCCGTTGGTAGAAAATCCAGAAGATAACCGTCAATATTTTCGGAATATCCGCCAATTATCTGTTGACATAGCCGCAAAAAACATTGATAATGTATCTATGAATGTCCTGTCCATGGGTATGACAGGAGATTATATGGTTGCCATTGAGGAAGGTGCTACAATGGTTCGTGTCGGTACCGGAATTTTTGGCGAAAGAAATTATAATAAATAAGTAGTTAGGAGAATGAACAATGGGTCTTTTTGATAAATTTATGGATGTTATGCGTTTGAACTCAGATGATGACGATGATGATTTCTATGATGACGATTATTATGATGATGAGGAAGAAGAAAAGCCAAAGAAAAAGCTTTTCCATAAGCATGAGGAAGAGGATGACGATTTCGATGAGCCTGTTGTAAAAGAGAAACCAAAGGCAGTCAGTAAGATTACTCCAATGCGCAGCAGCCGGAAGCAGAATGGTAATATGGCAGTCTGTGTGATTAAGCCAACCTCTTTTGAGGATGCAAGAGAGATTACTGAGACTCTTCTTATGAACCGTACCGTTGTATTGAATGTAGAGGGTCTGGATGTTGAGATTGCCCAGAGAATTATTGACTTTACCTCTGGTTCCTGTTATGCAATCAATGGAAATTTGCAGAAGATATCCAATTATATCTTTATTATTACACCGGAATCTGTTGATATTTCAGGTGACTTCCAGGAGATTTTAGACAGTTTCTCCGGCTCGTCCATTCAGACAGATTTTCGTTAATAGTATTACAATCAAAATATATGATGTGATATAGTTATGATGCAGGATGAACAATTAATAAAAAAACGCTTCCTGGACTTGTTCCAGCAGGCACAACGCAAGGGGATTGTCTGTTTCAGCGATTTTCTTACCCTGAATGAACAGAATATCTTAAATAGCTGCGCCGGATCATTGGGAATTACCTATGAATTATCGGGCGGCTGTTTTTATGCAGAGCGTCAGATAGCAGCTTTTCTTCCTGATGCTCTTTATTATGAATGGAGTTATCCGATTAAATGTATTGAAATTGCACCGGCTTATCCGAAATTTGCAGATACAATTTCCCACCGGGATGTATTGGGAGCATTGATGAATCTTGGCATTGCAAGAGAGAAGCTTGGAGACATTCTGATAAAGGATAATAAGGCTTACCTTTTTGTAAAAAGGGAAATTGCCGATTACATAGCCGAGGAACTTCAACAGGTATGTCATACTATAGTACATTGTGTTTTAGAAGAACCATCAGCTATGGCAGTGGAGCCAGAATTAAAAGAATTCGAAAAAATTGTGGCATCGAATCGCTTAGATAGTGTGATAGCTGCCATGAGCGGAAAATCAAGAAGCCAGTCGGTTGTGCTGATACAATCCGGTAAAATTTTTATCAATGGTGCAGAGTGTTTACATAACACATACTTATGTAAACAAAATGATGTGATTTCCATCCGCGGCACCGGAAAATTTATTTTTGATGGGGAAATTGGCACCACAAAGAAAAGTAAGATGAAAATCCGTTTCCGGCAGTATGTTTGATTAATGATGAAAATCCACTTCCGGCAGTATGTTTCATAAAAAAGACGAAAGGCGATAGATTTATGAATAAGAAAATTATGTATATAATTACTATATTGAGTACAGCAGTATTGCTTTTTCTCGACCAGATAGCAAAATATTTAGCCGTGCTTCATCTCAAAGGACAGGCTGCAATTCCAATTATTAAGAACGTTTTTGAATTGCAGTATCTTGAAAATCAGGGGGCAGCCTTTGGTATTATGCAGGGAAAGAAAACTTTTTTTGTGATTGGGACATTGATTTTCCTTGTAATAGTGGGAATTCTTTATCATAATATTCCACTGACGAAAAGATTTACACCAATCCGCATTGTTGCTGTACTGATTATTGCCGGTGCTATTGGAAATATGATTGACCGTGTTGTACACCAGTATGTCATTGATTTCTTTTATTTTAAGCTAATTAATTTTCCAATTTTTAATGTGGCAGATATTTATGTGGTAGTAGCATGTATTCTCTTTATTCTGCTGATGCTGTTTTATTATAAGGAAGAGGAATTAGGTCAGATTTTCCCATTTATGAAGAGCAAAAAAGCGGAAGAGTAGGGGGAAATTTCTATTATGCATAATGAAACTTTTGAAGTTACGGATGAATATGAAGAGGAACGTCTGGATAAGTTTCTGGCTGCTATCTACCCGGAACAGTCCAGAAGTTTCTTTCAGAAACTGATAAAAGACGGGCTGGTATTGGTCAATGATGTGCCGCAATCAAAAGCAAATTATCGGATGCATATAGAAGATATGGTTTCTGTGACCATACCAGATGCGGTAAAGACAACCATTTTACCAGAAGCTATTCCATTAGACATCTTGTATGAAGATGATGATGTAATTATCGTTAATAAACCCAAAGATATGGTTGTACATCCATGTCCCGGACATTACAGCGGAACGCTTGTAAATGCAATCATGTACCATTGCAGGGAAAATCTTTCCGGAATCAATGGTGAAATCCGGCCTGGCATCGTTCATCGAATTGATAAGGATACCACCGGTTCACTGATTATCTGCAAAAATGACCAGAGCCATCGTCTGATTGCAGAACAGATTAAAGTGCATTCCGTTAACCGGCTGTATCGTGGCATTGTAAAAGGGATTGTAAAAGAAGATTCCGGCACCATTGAAGGCGCAATCGGACGCCATCCAAAAGACCGTAAGAAAATGGCAATTAATGAACGAAATGGGAAAACCGCAATTACCCATTACCGTGTTATAGAGCGTCTAAAAGATGCAACTTATATGGAATTCAAACTGGAAACGGGACGTACTCATCAGATTCGTGTTCACATGGCAAGTATTGGTCATCCCTTACTGGGCGATACCGTATATGGCAGTCTGAAGAATCCATATCATCTGCAAGGACAGACCCTTCATGCTTATATCATTGGATTTGTGCATCCGACAACCGGAGAATATGTTGAGTTTAAAGCACCGATTCCGGAATATTTTGAAGATCTTTTAAATAAATTGAGGAAGAATTAATTCAGGATTCTTCTTCAATTTTTTATGCTTTCTCCGGTATTATTTTCGGTAATATTTAGTGATTGGCTGTTTTCAATTTTAAAAAATTTTATTTATTTTCAGAAAATACTAGGAATAGTGCACTAAATATGTTATAATTCATTTATCAAGTTATATATTTTGCATAAAGAGGTGATTACTATGGGAAATAATGTTGTTATAACCATCGGGCGTGAATTTGGAAGTGGCGGAAGAGAAATTGGCAAGAAAGTTGCAGATCGTCTCGGCATAAAGTTTTATGATAAAGAGCTTTTACAGGAAGCTGCAAAAGAAAGCGGTTTCTGCCGTGAAATTTTTGAAAATCAGGACGAAAAGCCAACGAACAGTTTCTTATATTCTTTAGTTATGGATACATATTCCATAAATGGCTATTCATCCGCACCGTTTTTAGATATGCCGTTAAATCACAAAGTATTTTTAGCACAGTTTGAAACCATTAAGAAAATTGCTGAAAAAGAATCCTGTGTCATTGTTGGTCGCTGCGCCGACTATGCACTGGCAGAAAATCCAAACTGCATCAATGTATTTATTCATGCTGACAAGGAATTCCGGACAAAACGTGTAGCTGCGGAATTGCAGGTAAATGAATCCAAAGCAAAGGATGCAATCCAAAAAAAGGACAAACAGCGTGCCAGCTACTACAATTACTATACCAGCAAGAAATGGGGCGACTCAAGAAGCTATCATCTGACCTTAGACAGCAGTGCTCTTGGCATTGATAAATGTGTAGAAATGATTTTACAGTATCGTGCATTATATCTTATGAAATAAGAACCAAAAAGCGCATGAACTTTTAAAGTATTTCAAAAGAAACTTTAGAGTTCATGCACTTTTTATTTTTCATTCATATTTTTCCCTCATTTGCTATAAAGCAGAACTGCCAAAGGGGGATAAAAAGCTCTGAAACAGCCATAAGGGAATGCCTGTGTAAGTCAAAGGCATTTATGCGTGCGTCGGTGCTAACCGGCTTAAAATGGCAGCAATTATTCGTAAAAGCGAACGGTGTTTTGCGAAAATGCAGGCGCAGCCGGAATGGTAGTTTGTGCCATGCGATATTTTAATCTCCCCCTCTGAGCATGGCGGTTACAAACTATTTGCAAAATGGAGGTTTTACGATATAAATTATCGTGCGAGATAAAAAAAATATAGATAACTCATAATTAAAAGAAAGGTTATGGGTTATCTATTTTTTTATCTAATTTGAATAGTTAGTCCCGGGTTGCAGGGTGTTGCCCTACTTGACTATGGCAACACATTTCAACCATTAAGGAAAAAAATGGCTTACAACGTAAAAATAACTGAGTATGCTAACGGTCAATTAGAGGTTACAACGTATAAACAAGGTGTCTATACAATGTTGGACGGTGAGATTTCTTATCGTGCTGATATGATTGATAAAAATGCTGATGCTTTAGCATGGCGGTTTGCGTCTTATGTGATTGATGAAAAGACCGGGCAAGGTCGTTTCATTCCTCGGATTCATGATGCGGAGTATTGTTATAATCCGTTTACCGAAAAAATCCAACGTGTTTATACGGACGCTGATGAAAAGGCTGTTGAACGCAAGAAAGAGCATTCTATTTATAGTTCGCTTAACCGTACACGTTCAGCGTTATATATGTACGCTAGACAATGTAATTGGGAGTATTTCATCACATTAACTTATTCTCCCGATAAAATAGAAAATCGTTATGATTTTTCGTTATGCATGAAAAAAGTCCGTGTGTGGATTAATCATTGTAAACTTCGTAAAGCAAATAACTTATTGTATTTGATTGTGCCGGAACAGCACAAGGATGGTGCTTGGCACATTCATGGACTTCTATGTAATACTACTGGACTTACGTTTACTGATTCCGGTAAAAGATATGACGGAAAAATCGTTTATAACTTGGATGATTGGAAATTAGGCTTTTCTGTTGCTACAAAAGTTACTGATACATACAAGGTATCAAACTATATTACTAAATACATAACAAAAGACTTGTGTGCTATAACTCCGGGAAAACAACGGTATTTTGTATCGAAGTCGATTCCAAAACCGAAAACATTTACTGCATTAATAGATTCGGATGAAGTAGATGGTTTCATCCAAGAAGTAGCTGATTCTTACGGTGCTGATTTAGAGTATCAAAAGGATGTTAGCGGTTACTTGGATGTTAACTATAAATATTATAAAAAATGTCAAAAAGGAGAAAAAGAAGAGAATGGCAAACAGTGAAGAAAAAGAAATGATGGCAGGATTTGAGGTTATTGTAACTCCAAAATCTCAATCGCAGGCGGTATTTATTGAGGCGGTTGTTATGCCGGAGATTGCCGCAGTATTGGAAAAATACAAAAAGGATATTATCGAATTAGGAAAGGAGCAGTAAAGATGGTTAAAATAGTCGGATATGTAGAAATGAAAAAGAAAGTTGGAAAGATACTTTTTGTAGAGCAGGATGGTGTTGATGGATGTGTTGGTAAGGCAACTGATAAAATCTTTCTGTTTGATGATTTGTCGCAGAAAATAAAGCCGGATTCTGTTGGGCATGAGGTTGTTGTTAGTTATAACTGTGGTTATAATGGCAAGGCTTATGTAGCTGATGTTGTAGTAAAGTAGGCTTACTATGGAAAATGTATTAACTACAGAAGTATCAGATACAGTTACAGAAGTTGCGTCCAGTGATTTATTTGCTACCCATGCTGGAAATATGGAAGTATTGCTTATATGTGTATTATTTGGAATCGGTGTGTTGTGTGGACTGGTTATTGCAAAAATATTGTTTGATAAGGTGAGGTATTAAGATGCAAACGTATGATATTTATGGTGCAATTACAATCTTCGGAATGGGTATTATAGGCGGTTTTCTATTCGGTTGTTCATGTGAAGTTATATCATTTGCAATCGGTGGAATTATAAAATTTTTCAAAAAAGCATGAAAGGAGAAGATAACAATGGAAAGTATTCAGACTGCATTAACAGAAGCGTTTACAACTGTTGCTACCAATTGCAATACTGCAATTGCCAATGTATTACCTATCGCATTAGGCGTTGTTGGTGCCGTAATGGTTGTTACGTTCGGTATCAAGGTATTCAAAAAGCTGACTGGTAAGGCTTAAGGTACGTTTAGCAACTGACTGGCATGGAATAATTTTCCATGCCAGTTTTTGAATTAAAGGAGATTACACAATGAAAACAATTGCTAAGAGAATATGTATGATATTTATGGCGTTATATTTATCTGTATCAACTGTTGTATGTGACTATCAGCAGGCGCAGGCGGCAGAATGGGCGTATACGTTATGGTCTTTAAGTGAAGTCATGGGAACGCTTTTAGGTATGCTGGGAATAACTTGGACTGCTGCTGAAGCATATGAAAATAAGGATGTCATAGAAAAAGATGCAAAATCAATATTAGAATCCATGAAAAGTGCGGTTGATTCTGAGATGGATGGTATAGATGAAACATTTGATATTTGGTTGGATGGCGTGGTACAAGATGCTCAGGAGACTGGACGTATTGTAATGGATGCTGGCTCGGATGGGTGGCATAAGTTGAAAGAATGGGCGGCAGATATGTTCGCTGGTACTGATGGGTCAAAGGTTGGAAGTAAACCACACGAAGCTTATCCAACGTTAACGCCGGGTTCAATTGCTGATACGCTTTCTATACAATTACCGTATTTAACCACTTCGCAGATGGAACAAATCAAAGCTAAATATGATGATACGGATTTTAACGCATTGACTATTTATAAATACCAATCAAGTCGAACTAAATTATATCCATATACTGGTTCTGACATTCCATGTACTGTATATTATTATTATATTACTGCCTATAATGTGCCGGATAAAGCAACTGTAAAAGGGCGGTATGCAGATTATAATAATTATTCCGGTGGCTTGGTATACGATATATATAATGCGGATGGAACGCTATATAATACAATTAATGCAATGTCCGGGACTGGTATGGTCTATCAAGTTGCTATAGGTACTGACAACAAGCCTATCTATCGTTATGCGCCTAGTTATGGTGTAAGTAAAGCTATTGAAGCAACGCAAGGTACATATTTATTTAATGGTGGGATTACTAATAAGTATGGTGTAGCACAATTAATTGACTGTGCAAATTGTAGGGGGCGTGTATTGTATTCAACGATACCGATAGATGGCGTGCGTGGAGACCTTGCGCCTGATGTTATTTTCCCCAAAATATTAGGCGGACTGTCTGTGCCGGATTCAATATTAGATTTAATAAATAGCGGTACTTACCCGGATGCATATGATGTTGTTGTACCGGGGCAAACTGCCGGAGAAGATGAAGCTGGCAACAAAGTTATAAACGGTGATATTGATGTTCCTGTGTCAGATATCCCAGTTGGTGGAGTTGCGGAAGGTGACACAGTTATTGATTTGCCTATACCGGGGGTTACTCCAGTTGATAAGGTTAAGGATGTTGTAATTGATACGGATATTCCAATTGATGATGTAATAGATGATACAACTAATCCTGACCCTCCAACGGATGATAAAAATAACCAACTAAAATATGACGGATGGACAACTATATTCCCATTCTGCATACCGTTTGACTTGGTTCGGTGTTTCGAAGTGCTAAAAGCAAAGCCTGTTGCTCCGGACTGGGAGTATACACTAAGGGTTGATTCGTTAAATTTTGAATATACGTTTCATTTGAATTTTGATAAGGTACGACCATTGGTAACAATATTCAGAACTGGAGTATTGCTAACATTTATTGTCGGTCTAATCCTAGTTACTAGAAACATTATAAAAGGATAGGGGGATTTTTATGGATTTTTCAGCAGTATCGGGCATATTTGATAAGATATTAAAGTTTTTGCCAACAAGTCCATTTATAACATTTATAAATAAAATGCAGGACTTGCCATACTTAGGCTATCTCAATTACTTCTTGCCTATAAGTCAGATTATTGCAATTGGTGAAGCGTGGCTTGTGGCAATTGGTTTGTTTTATGCGTACCAAATTATATTAAGATGGATTAAGGCAATAGAATAGAGGTGAATATATATTGATAACGTTGTATTCGGGTACGCCGGGCAGTGGTAAATCGTTACATCTAGCGGAAAAGTTATACTATAGAATCCGTGCCGGGCGTCCAACAATCTGCAATTTTGATGTTCATGTGAACTATAAAAAGATAAAGGCTAAAAGATTCTATGATTCATTCTGTTATATTGATAACTTGGAATTGACGCCACAAAGACTTATAGAGTATTCACAAAACCTATTTAAAAACAAAAGACCCAAAGAGGGTAGCATATTATTGGTGATTGATGAATGTCAGATATTATTTAACTCAAGGGATTGGGGGCGCACTGGTCGTAATGAATGGTTATCGTTTTTTACGCAACATAGGAAATATGGATATGATATTGTATTAGTGAGTCAGTTTGACCGGATGATTGATAGACAGATTCGTTCATTAATAGAATACGAACTTGTTCATAGAAAAGTATCTAATTATGGTTGGATTGGGAAAATATTGTCTTTATGCAGTATAGGCAATTTATTTGTATCAGTTAAAATTTGGTACCCAATGAAAGAAAAGGTAGGTAGTCAATTCTTTAAAGCTCATAAAAAATACTATAGCCTATATGATACCTATAACATATTTACAACGCCTGGTTGAATGGGTGGGGTTTGGGGTCCCCACCATGATGCCAGGCGTTGCGATATGTTAAAAAATCATATAACCATTTTTGCGTAACCACATTACAAACAATATTATTACAAAAGTAGCAACAATTCCGCAAATATCGGTTAGTATGGATTTGTTCCCTTTGCCGGAAATGCGATATGTTTTTGGCTTGATTTTGATTTCTTTGAATCTATTTTTTCTTCTCATGTTTTTTTATCTCCCATATCTTTAGAATGAACAAATGTATTGTAGCATATCTTATAGTGGAACGTCCAGTAATCCCGAAGTAGCAAGGTAGAAATTGGCGCAAGCGCAGCTTATCTAAGCTGTGCTTGTTTGCCTATGTATATAAAAGACTATTTTTGTCAACGGCTCGTTTTTTTTAGCCACTGTTTTTGTGGCCTAAAAAAAATAACCAACGGTTACCGTTTACTAAAATTGGCTTTTATGTCGGTAGTAGCTTGCATTCGAAAAAGATAATACAATTGTCTCTTGTGGTGGTCAATTACTGGTGGTGAGTAACCAATAATTATATAATGAGTTTCAGCCGTGTGCCTGCACACGGCTTTATTATGGGAAAATCTCCGGATTTTCCCTACCTTTGCGTATATAAATCAATATGTCAACGCCTTGCTTTTGCTTGCAAAAGTTGCATCCATAGACGTTTTATCTGTGGATGCAAGGGTTTACATGTTGTATTTTATACGCTAGAACAGAATAAACGGTTGACATCCGTGCATTATGTGTGTTATATATTAATTGTGAGTTATTTATTCGTAAAAGCTGTGTTTTGCGAATAGATAGCTTACACCCTATATATACCATACTAACACACGGAAGTCAACTTTTTTCTATCTAGCACACATAAAACAGCGTGTAAACCCTTTTATTCGCAGATAAAAACCATCTACGAATAAAACTTTTGTTTTACAAAAGCAAGGAGTTGACACACTTTTTTATATGCGCAAAGGTAGGGAAAATCCGAAGATTTTCCCATAATAAAACCGTGTGCAGATGCACACGGTCGGAACTCATTATATAATTGTTGGTTACACGCTACCAGTAATCAGCCACAACGAAAGATAATTGATTATCTTTTTGTGTACAAGCTACTACCAACATAAAAGCCAATTTTAGTAAACGGTAACCGTTGGTTATTTTTTTAGGCCGCAAAAAACAGCGGCTAAAAAAACGTAGCCGTTGACAAAAATAGTCTTTTATATATGAGGGCGAACAAGCACAGCTTAGGCAAGCTGTGCTCCGCACAACTTTTTACTGGTCAAACCGAAGTAAAACCGGGCGGCGGCATTGCATACCACTACCGTCTTGAATCAACAGCATTTCTCTCTGCATCTTCTTCCGCTTTTTCCATGGTGTCACCAGTACCGAAAGATACATTCGGATAAACAGTAGAATCTTCCACAAATTCGCCGGATGAATCAAAGTGACCAGTGCTAACAGACGGTACACCCATTTTATGATTAAAAAACGTATCAGCTAGCGTACAAACAGCGAACACAAAAAACAACACCAAAAAACTAACAACAATAAATTTAAACACCTTTTCTTTAATGACAAATCACACTCCCTATATAGAATACACCAATTATAGCACAAGTGCCTTTGTCCGCGCAAGCTGTCCGGACAAAGGCACAAAGTTTATCTTCTTTTCATTCTTCTTTTTAACCGTTTAGAGCGGTTGGTTACTGCATCATTATCCGGATTCATTTCCCCACGCATAGTAAGTATTTCTTCCTCACTCATCATATCACCCTCATCAACTGACTTTTTCAATTTATCGACACAAGCCAACGTGTCATATGAATTATAATCTGAATCCAGTATCAAGAAACCAGTACGTTTACGAGGTTTGACCATGGTAGGGTCAGACGCATATTCCATTTCATCAGCATCATATTCATTTTGCACCATAAACCGCCATATCTTACTGCAGTTGATACATTTTTGCGTTACAGACCGCATAAGCGCATCCGTCAGCTTAAATTTTTGAGATGAATACATAAATGATATGTGATAATGTCTTGAAGTAATCAGTGTGTTCAAAAATGCCGGGTCAATATTCGTTTTGAAACTCCGGCTATTTAATTGTGCGCTTGCCTCATCCAGTACTACAATAACAACAGTTCTTGTATTTTGTTCTTCATCAATAGCCTTGTTACGGTAAGCGCAACATACCACTTGGGAAAGTGATTGCAACGGTTCGAACGGTACAGACAACAACTCCACGTTGCTAATAATATGCACCTTTTGCCGAACAAATTTTTTTCGTCCTCTATCCCATACCATTTTATTATTATACCGCTTGAATATAGCATCTACATAATGAACAATAGAAAGCGTTTTACCGCCGCCAAAATGCGCACAGTAACAATTTAAAATCCCGGCGTTATAATAGTTATACTGTTTGTGCCGGAAATACATGATAGCATCTTTTACAGCATAACAGATTGTTTTTACTGGATGGAATATAATTATCCTTGCAATGACAGACAGCCACAACAATATAGCTATTCCGATTATTACAATAAATGTCATTTTTTCATTCCCCCAATCAGACCGCAAGCCATAGTAAACAGTTCAAGAGCCATCATAACCACTACAAGCCGGACAAATACATAAACATCTAACGTTGTACTCTCTCCAATTATTAAATTTACGATTGCATCCATAAAACTATTTCACCCCCTTAAGGACGTTATTTCTCCAATGCCGCATACACTGCCAGCAGAATATGAACAGTAAAAGAAACATAATAACCGACAGTTTACCGTCTATGGATACAAGTGTATCACTATCCAACGTACCGCCGGAATCAGTAACTTCTGTAGACGTTTCCACGCTCTCCGTACTCTCTTCCACATTTTCCGTAGAAATCTGCATAGTTTCCGTATCATATACAACAACCTCACTACTCATTCGCTAATACCTCTCATAAACTTTATAATCAGACCTATTGCAAGGCAGAAGACGACAACCGCACCGACAGAAATCGTATACTTGCCAATATGCATATTAATTGACCAAAACTTGATAAACAAATCCGCCACCATCTTAAACAATGCAAGTATATCCATGCACTACCCCCTCACAGCTTTTACAATCATCAGCGCAACAAAGACAGCAAATCCAAACGCTATAAATCCAAGGCACCAAGCCGGGAGAAATGACAGTATATCACTTATAAGAGCAGGAATTTGACCCACCATTTTAAAGAAACTTTTCAAGTCAGTAAGACCGCCGGAAGAACCGCCACCGCCACCGTTTGTAATAGCATCATCTTCAGCATCATCCAATGACGAACCGTTACCCGTACCAACGTCAGTTGTACCATTAGACGGACTATCAGGGTCAGGCACAAACTCTCCGGTACTAGGGTCAAAATCACCACCAGTAACTTCACCAGTAGATTCGCCAGTTATATAACCAGTACCAGTAACTTTATTAATCGTATAACGAATCCAATCACCATACACCCAACCATCATCCGAAAGCGCAACAGGACGCATATAGAATTTTATGTCATAATCTTTGCCATGAAGATTACTAATATTTTTATACTCATCAAAGAAAGACGGTAAATTACTTTCTATTTCAGAAGTAGCAACTCTAACCTTTTTTTCAGATGCAGTCACATTAGAGTAATCGAACCAACTATCAGCATTATGGACTAATTCTAACTTGTTACCACTAGTGCCAACACCGGAATAATAATACCCTTTTAGTTCAATACGTGTCTGTACCTCAATTTTTTTATAACCATCCATCCCATTCAAATCAAAGCCAGTTGAAGTCTTACCTTTCCACCGTAGCAGATAAGCAGAATCAACAGTCTGATTATTTCCGCCAGTAATAAATAATACATCAGATGACACACCCATAAGGCTACCGAGTTTATCAGAATGCGTAGCGTTATCAGGTGAAAAGCCTAAGTCTGTCTTAGTACCACTTTTGACAACATTTGAAAATTCAGTATCACTAATATTTTTGTCTTTTGTTTCTAAAGCAGTTCCACCAAAATAATCATAAACAAATCCTAAAACATCCCACCAACTACCACTATTTAAAAAATACTCATTGGACAAATTGCCCGGAAAATCTAAAGAATTACCATACCCATAAGGACGCTTATAATCGTTAGTTTGAGTTTGATTATAAATAATATGACCGTCAGTATCAGCATCTGTACATATAATCTCGAAAGGTTGAGCAGAAAAAGCATAAACTCTTTTATAAATACCAGAATATCCAGACGGATAAGCACTTTTAAATACATAAATAGGCGCAGTATCATACTTGCCGCCCAAGGAACGGAATTTATAAGTTAGTGTATGTTTATGGACTTTATTAGTAGTGCTATTAACAGTCTGATAATGAATTGTAAACGAAGATGCTTTAAACAATGACACTTTAGAAGATTCCTTAGTTGTAGCCCCTAAAGATGTAGCATTTTGAGTACCGTTAACCGGATAGCCAACAGATAAATCTTCCGCTTTTACTTCGGTTGGACGTATCATAATCAGACTAACTAACACAACCGCCATGCAGAACGTTAATATATAAAACAATTTACTTTGTATTTTTTCCATTTTTAATTTTGTAGGCATCATATAGCCCTCCTCTTTAAATTGATAAATGCCGGAGCAGAAAAAACCGCCCCGGCATCCTTTTGTTAGTTACAAATACGCCTATTAGCGTAACTTTTTAACTACTGCAATGGCAATACCAATAATACCGGCACAGAAGAATGTCATTAATACTGCATCACCAGTAATGGTTTTCATTACAGTAGATACAACGCCCATAAGGCTAGTCACTGCATCTGTCATACTTACACTTGCACTTGCTGCTAATACTCCACCCATAGTGCTTACTCCTTTCCTTAAAAAATGTTATATGTCAATTGGCATTGCACACTGCCAAGGTTGACCGCTATTTTACCGACACATCAGAAACATAGGCTTTTCCGCTATACCCCATACCGTACGATACAACAAGTTCATGCCCGATATGTTCCGGCTTAATTTTGTCGGATAAATCATCAAACAAGAATATCTTGTCTGTCACCTTTCCGACAACAGAATCACTACCGTCCTGTTCAATAAATAATACTTTACCTTTCTTTTTCTTCATTGGAATATAACCTACTAATTTAATCATTTTCTAAATCTCCTTTCCTAACTCCTTAAGGTTGCTAGCATGACGCTGTAACACCACATTAATTTCCGGAATAACGATAGCATCAATATAAATTGCCTGGGGCAATGTTACCGGTTTAATCTCCATAGAAAATAAATGTGTAGGTGTTTCCGTTTGTTTGTTACTGTTTGCCATTTTCTTTGTCCTCTCTTTCTTCTTGACATTTTTTAAAATATTTATAGTTAACATCCAAGTAACCGCTAACATCCT
>ENA-ORTI01000204-ORTI01000204.1-human-gut-metagenome-genome-assembly--contig:-NODE-204-length-74070-cov-11.015348_pt1 | contig 74070 bp, 67 predicted proteins | sample MGYA00242071_ERZ509191 | MGnify/ENA primary metagenome ERZ509191 (study PRJEB26280, sample SAMEA2338832) | human gut metagenome | biome: human gut; feature: human-associated habitat; material: faeces...
ATTTTTAGGGCTAACAAAAAAAGAAGGTGCATCGTGCATTACGACACACCCTCAAGTAGATGTTGTTTCTCTGATTGCATAGCAATTAAGATGTCTGCTTCTATTTGGGTTTTTCTTTCAAGCGATGATAGAAAAGTTGAGATTATTTTTTGTTGTTCAAATGTCGGTAATTTTATCTTGAATATTGCCAAGTCTTTTTTCTGAATATTAGGCAAACCTGAACCGATGCGTAGTTTCATTATGGCATCTTCTTTCGATTTAAGATAATGGTACAAATACAGATTATCAACATTTCCTGTCACATTCTGAATGGAGTAACAATGTCCACCGCTCCAAAAAGGAAAGGTGTTGAATTGCACATATCCGCAAGAGTTGCCACCTTCACTTATTGAAATAGTATTGGCTTCCACATTGTAATCGTCATAATACCCAGATGGCTCTGTACCACCGTTCATTACATAATACCTACCTCTTTCAGAGAGATTTTCTCCATTGATTTGTTTACCCTTAACAATGTCACATATATTGGACAGCAGAACAATAGAACCTTTTACACTTTTGAAAAGTCTTTCTGAAATCGCAGACTTTAGTTTCTTCAAGTCCTCAATGATTTTGTTTTGAGTAGCGATGCGCTTATCTATTGCTGTTAACAGTTTTGATATTTTTGTTTGTTCTTCTTTTGAAGGAATTCCTATGTATACTTCATCAAAATTACGAACACTGATAGAAAATACTTTTGTACCTTGAGCTATCCTTCTAATCTGCTTGTGGAATGAATCAGAAGCAAAAGCATAACCTTTATATCCAATAACAGTCCGATTAGAATTATCACGTCCATGTATTGTGTGTAAGCCAGAAACAATTTGTTGGTTGTTACAATTAACAGCTTCTATGGCTTTAGCTACATCATTTGTATCTTCAGACGCATCAGCAAATGCCACATCTCCTTCCTTGAGTAGAGTAAATGATTTGAGCATAAACTCCTCTTTGATGTAAGGGAGAGAATCATAAGCAACATCTACCATGGTAGGCAATCCTTTATGAATTAAACCATAATGCAAATTCTTGATTTTTCCATTATTATAGTCTAATTGCTCCCATGACAGGGAGTTGGTTGAGTAGAAATCTAAAAGATCTGAAACTTTTATCATTTCCCACTCCCCCTGAAACTCAGGGAATCTGAGATTTGGGACGTTAGAGTTTGGATTTCTCTAATTTATAGAATAACCCTATAATTAAGGATTACATGACAACAAAAACAATTAGAGAAATTGCGTTAGCTTGGAAGAGTGATAAGCAACGTTATGTAAAGCAGTCAACTTATGCTGCTTACGTGTTAATTCTAGAGAACCATCTTTTACCATCATTTGGTGATTATGACTCTCTCAGTGAAAAACTGGTACAGGAGTTCGTCCTACAAAAATTGGAGAATGGGCTCAGTGTTAAAACGGTGAAGGACATACTCATCGTTCTCAAAATGGTAATGAAATTCGGTGTGAAAAATGAATGGATGAACTATTGCGAATGGGATATCAAATACCCGACATCTGAAACCAATAAAGATTTGGAAGTACTGACTATAGCTCACCATAAGAAAATTCTTGATTTCATCAAAGAGAATTTTACGTTTCGTAATCTCGGTATCTATATAAGCTTGACTACCGGGCTACGTATCGGTGAAATCTGTGGATTAAAATGGTCGGATATAGATGTTTGCAACGAAACGATAACTGTAAGACGTACGATTGAACGTATCTATATGGTTGAAGGCGATAGCAAACATACCGAATTGGTAATCAATACTCCCAAAACGAAAAATTCCTGCCGGGAGATTCCGATGAATAAGGAGTTGTTGGCTATGGTTAAACCACTCAAGAAAGTTGTAAACAACGAGTTCTATGTATTGACAAATGAAGAGAAGCCAACAGAGCCTAGAACTTATCGTAATTATTATCACCGTTTGATGAAGCGTTTGGAGATACCTCGTTTAAAATACCATGGATTGCGACATAGCTTTGCTACCCGTTGTATTGAAAGTAACTGTGACTATAAAACGGTCAGCGTATTACTCGGCCATGCCAACATAACGACAACTCTTAATCTGTACGTACACCCTAATATGGAACAAAAGAAGCGCTGCATCACCAAGATGCTTAAATCCCTCAGAAAATGATTTTTCTTTTGACGGCAAATAACCTACTACAAATTTTCAAAATAGGTAAACTATATTATTTGTAATAAGGTAATAAAGATGACAAGTCATATTGTAATCTGTATGTATTATAATCGATCCGGTTTGCTCCGTGTCAGTGACACCAAGCAAAGCTCGGCTGATAGGTTTTGGCTACAAATGGAAGCTTTAGTTCATTGCCACAGAGAGAAACAGCAGGGTTTCACTTTGCTCCACTCAGCTGTTTCTCACAGTATCAATGAGGTTGGAAAACATATCTACAAATGACAACTTGCTCGATGGTTCTACCGAACGCAGGCTGATGCTTGCGGAAGTAGAGCCATCGAATGATTTTGGCAGTTAGCCCACGGATGTTGGTCACCACTTCCGACTTATCGTATTGTATGCGATACCGGAAGTGACGACCTTTTGAGAAGAATATGCCATCCGGTTTGCTCCGTTTCGGTGACACCAAGCAAAACTCGGCTGATAGGGCTTTTGCTACAAATGGAAGTTTCAGTCCATCGCCACTGTGAGAAACAGCAGGGTTTCACTTTGCTCCACTCAGCTGTTTCTCACAGTGTCAATGAGGTTGGGAAGCTGGTCTTCAAACGATGATTTGCTCGATGGTTTTACCGAACGCAGGCTGATGCTTGCGGAAGTAGAGCCATCGAATGGTTTATACGGCTGGCTCACAGATGTTAGTCACCACTTCCGACTTATCGTATTGTATGCGATGCCGGAAGTGATGACCTTTTGAGAAGGATATATCATCCGGTTTGCTCCGTATCGGTGACACCAAGCAAAGCTCGGCTGATAGGCTTTTGTGACAAGCGGAATACTCCAATCCGTTGCCATAGAGAGAACCTGCAAGGCTCCACTTCGCTTCACTTTGTAGGTTCTCACAACGGCAACGGTTTTTGGAAATGTGCATCTTCAAGACGGTCGGAATGCTGGGTTACGTGGACTTTTTGGGGAACATGTTTGAGACAGCCTGTTAGGGTTAATCTTTTCCCTTGGAGTCATAATCTGGAAATTTTTGAAAACCGTTGGAGCATCTTGGCCAGATCCGTTTTATACGTGCAAAGGTACTGCGGACGGGAGAAACGTCAAGTGCCGCTGAAGCTTTTGGACGGAGAGCTTTCCGGCAGCCTTCCACAATTTGTGCCAAATTGGGTATTCCGTAAAGTTCTCTGTCCTCACACTTGCCTTATTCTCCCTGGTGTCCGCAGTGTAAGCAAGCACGAAAAAACGGTTTTCCCGACCAAGAAGCTCTAAAAAGCTTCACAAGAGGGAGAAGAATCGGAATCGCAACCATCTAAATTGTTTTGACTATGGATTATCCCAAATTATCCGGAGCTACCATCTCCGAACGTGACAAGGCTTTTGCCCAAGAGTTCGCCAACTTCGTAAAAGGCAGTATGTGCTCACCTGACCAGACTGGCAGGGAACTGACCAAGGCGCACCGCTATCTGCAACAGCAGATGTTCAAGGTATTTCTTGGCTTCATGAAGCAGCTGGCATACAACTATCAGCAGGGAAGATACGATGACCGCAACGAGTGGGCATCACAGCTGTCCGCAGAAGCCTATCAACGGCTCATCGAGTGTGACTTTATTTTCGACCCCGAATTTCCAACCTTTAAATGATACAGCTATGTGCAGACTTATGACAACGCAGTTGGAGGAAGCCTTGAAAGGCTATCCTCTCTATTCCCAGGACGGCAAGGGGAAGGACGCTATTTGCCGTGCCATCTTTGCGCTCGGTGGCGTGCGGTGGTTCATTCTTGAAGGCGAAAAGGAAGGCAACGATACTATTCTGTTCGGTATCGTAGTCGGACTGATGGAGGACGAGTACGGCTACATTTCCTTGAATGAACTTTCGGACATTGAGTTGGATTTGACCAAACAAGGCTTCGGCAAGCTGCAAGTGAGGCAGCAGGAAGACTTTCGTCCGGTTCCACTGAAGAAATTACGGGACAGCCGGCTGCAGGAGTTCCTTGCAAGAATGGGCTATTGAGTGATAGTGTAAAGTGAAAACAACCTGCCTTGTCCATACACGGATAAGGCAGGTATCAAACAGACAATTAAAGAAAAGTGTATGACTACAAACATATTTGCTATTGCCATCCAGCTTGGATGGACTACTACACCCCGGTACAAGGATGGAGAGCTTTATATTGATTTTCATCGAAAAACGCTTAGCGGAGTACCTTTTTCTTTCACTGCAAAAATGGGAGAAGGGAAGATTGGCAATCTCGTCAAAGAGATAGAGTCATTCGTGGATGCCATTGACCCGGAAATTTGTGCCGAGGAATGGATGATTAAGTCGGGAGCCGTTGCGCCTTCCCGTTTGCGACAAGCGGTAAGCGATATGGATGCCATCCGTGCCGATGCCTGGCTGTTGGCTTGTATGCTTGCAGAAGCGGACGGACAATCTGTCTTGGCAGGTCTGCCGGGAAGTCAATGGAATTAAAAAAGAAATTGGAACTGCATACGATGATGGAAGTTCTTCCAAGGGTATAGGTTGAATACAACACTTCCGTTTTATCATCTTACCTGCGACGATATTTTTTTGCAAAGGTATTGCTGCCCCACCAAGGCGTCAAATCCCTTGCAGAAAATCTTCCTCAAACAAGTTGAGCGTATTTTCTGCCCTGAATTTGCCTTCGTTGGTGGTTGCCAGCACTCTGAAAAAAGCAAAAAACATCCCTTCGGTCAAGCTGCAAAACAGCAAAACAAAAGGGAAAAAAATCAGAGCGTATGGCACAGATTGACAATAACCTCAAACAGCAGTTGGCAAAACCTCAGACTTGGTTCTGCAAGTATTTTCCTAAGCGCATCCGCAACGTGGGTGAAAAGGAAATCGCTGACAGACAGATGGTATATGACTTCAAAGACGGAAGGAGTTTTGAAGCAGTGGCACAAATGACCGCAACAAGCATGAAGGAACAATATGGCGAAAAGTGTTCGGGCATCGTCTTCGTTCCGGTTCCGGCTTCTACCAACGAGAAGAACGAACTCCGCTACAAGGCTTTTTGCGAAAGAGTATGTGAACTGACCGGAGCTATCAATGGCTTTGACCATGTAAAGGTAGCAGGCGGACGGCTTGCCATCCACGAAAACCGCAAATTGGAAAAGGAAATCCGGAAAGTGAACATCATCACTTTTGATGAAAAATGGTTCTGCGATAAAACAATCGTAACCTTTGACGACGTGATAACACGCGGCATCACTTGGGCAACTTATTCCGACCAATTAGAGCAGTTGGGAGCACATGTTATCGGTGGCATATTCTTGGCAAAGACACACTATAAAGTAAATGAACAATGATACAAAAGGATTTTTATAAGGAGGCTTCCATAGCCTTTACAGGACATAGAGAGATACCATCCGAACAACAAAATGAAGTAAGGGAACGGCTGAAACAAGCCGTTATCCTTGCTTACAAGCAGGGAAAATACCGCTGTTTCTGTGGCATGGCATTGGGCTTTGACCTAATGGCTGCCGAAGTCGTACTTTCACTCAAGGGGAAATTGCCTTCTTTGCAGCTGATAGCCGTTGTTCCATTCAAAGGGCAGAACTGCCGATGGAATGTATCGGAACAAAACCGCTATGACCTTATCCTCGGCAAGGCGGATAAGGTCATCGTGTTGAGCGAGAATTATTTCAAAGGCTGCCTTTTGAAACGTAACGACTATATGCTGCAACACTCCGGAAGTGTGATTGCCTACTTTGACGGAAAGCCCCAGGGTGGTACATATTATACGTGCCGCAAGGCTTGGAAGAGAGGGTTGACTATCGTCAATCTCTTCCATACTTAGACGGGAACAAGATAAGGGGACGTTACTCACGATCCCCCCTTATCTTCCGACCTCTCTTTGGGAGACCTGCCGCCTTGAACGCTATGAGGTCACTGCCAAGAAAACGGATTTTTACCTTGCCCGGAACCTGGATGAAAGGTAACGGATGATTGGGCAGTAACACATATACATAGATGGTACATCGGTGAATACCCAAATAACGTGCCGCTTCACTGACCGAATAGGTTTGGTCCGGCTTAATCTCTACTGTTACTCTACGAGTTTCCATATTTCATTGTTTTTGTGCAACATCTTGTTGTTCAGTCTTCTTATTCATCAGATAGTCATTGATGTCTTTGTAGTCGGCATAACGGAAGGATTCGTCCGTAACCCGGTATTCAAATAGTTTATGGAGGGATTCTGTCGCTTCTTTCCCGGCAGCATCATTATCCAAGAAACAATGGATGTGTCTGTAACGCTCCAGATATTGGTACACTTTCTTTTGGTTGCAAACGGAGTTCAAGATGAGATAGTCACACGGACTCTCCATGCGGAAAAGATAATCCTGCCTCTTTACTAAAGTCAGGAAGGACAGGAAGTCCATAAATCCTTCAAAAACAAGGCATCCTTCCTGGATTTCGCCCGGTAAATAGGCGATGATGCTCAAATCCTTACTCCCCATACACCCCTTGAAATAAGGATTGCGTAACTCGTAACCTCCGGACTGGTTACCGAAAGCCACGGAAAAATACCATCTTCCTTTCTGTTTTTGATGGATTTCCTGGCAATAGGTGCAACCAATGGATTCATCAATCTGCCTCGAACACAAATAGCTGAGTAAAGACTTGTTCTTCAAAGGATGCAAGGTGAAGGTTGGCTGTTCATGGCTTGGCTGCGCTTTGCTGGAAGTTGCATAAGGTATTGCAGAACGAACAACGCATCCGCTTTTTCCCTCCAAGTATTCCAGCGTGGCTGATACGGTTGGCAAACCCCTTAATCGCTTTGCCAACTCCACAATATCCCCTCCTTCGGACATGCCATAGTCATACCACCGATTGATATCACGATTAACCTTGAAGGACGCTATTTTCTCTTCCCGCAAAGGGGAGCGATACCAATAGTTATCGCCATAGACCCTGCAAGGTCTGAATCCTTCCTTTTCCAAAAAAGAAATGATGCTGATTTCATGTGCTTGGGATATATTCATTGTTTGTTACACTTTATAAAAATACTTTATCCACATTTTTCCGTATAGGCACCCGTGTAAAGTAAAGCACTTTTTGGAGTCCGTTTATTCATTATCATTGTCGCTGAATAACTCTGCTTCCATCGGAGTCATGTCGTAGAAGAATATCTTGTCCTTCTTTATCACCAGTTTCAAGTCGTTGACCAAATACTGGAGCAGCTTGGCTATGATACTTCGACCTCTCTTGAAACCGATTTCTTCATAAGCTGCCATCAGTGCCTGCACCACATTTTCATAGCCTTTGATGGGGGCTTCCTTGAAAGCTGCCGACAAGGCTTCCCGATGCTGCTCTTCGGTCAAGTCTTTATAACTGATTCGGGCTGATTTGGCTTTTGACTGCTGCTCACAGGTGTGTTCCCTGGCTATTTCCGGAAGTCCTTCTGCATTGACGGTAAAGGCAAAGGGCTTGAACTCCTTCTCTCTTATATGCAGGGGACGTACCTCGCTGACATCCGGATTGGTCGTGCTTTTGGAAATGACAAGTACAGTTTCTGCCTTGTTGTTCATTTCCGTTCCGATATGTCCTCGCACATTATTGTCTCCCTTATTTTGATGAAGGACGCAGTGGATATGAAGGTCATATTTCGATGACCATTCCATCATTTTATTGATGACTTCCACCGATTCTCCTGCATTGTTGATGTCCAACAGCAAATCTCTGATACCATCTATAATGACCAGACCATAGCCATGGTTATGCGCAAGTGCATAGTCTATGACTTCCATGCGGATGGCTGGAGTGTATTCACGAAGCCCGATAAAGTCCAGGTTCTGGTTGTCCATATCCGTAGGCAGACCTGCCAGCTTCAAGATACGTGCCAATACATTATGGCAATGGTAACGGCTTTGTTCGGTATCGACATAAAGTATGCGCCGTTTACCTTCGGGCAGACAAGCCCGATAGTTCAATACGGTACCATTGGAAAGGGAGGCTGCCACCAAGGCAGATACGTTGAATGTCTTTTTTGCCTTCGCCTTTCCAGTTGATGCACTGAAGTTACCAAGGGTAGCTATCGTAGAATTATCCACCCAAATGATTTGAGGGGGAACCGAGTAGGTGTCGGTTGCCTTAATGAGGGCATCATTGAGGATTTGCTCCAGACGACTCTCCATCGACTCCTCATTTGCAATCGTTGTTTTGGATTCCTTGTTCATTGTGATAAGAATTAGTGAAACGATTGGCTTTGTTTACAGACTTGTATGGTTCTTTGTTTTGCAGCAGCCAACTGTCAAGTTCCTCTTTGTCAAAATAGAGCATCTTGCCTCTTGGCTTGTAGTGGGGTACCTCCTTGGCAGCAGTCAGTTTATACAACAAACTTTCGGAAATGCCCATGTAGGAACAGGCTTCTTCAAAAGTCAATACTTTCTTGCTCAGGTAGAGATTCTTTTCCAATGTCAACAGGCGCTGTTTCAGTTCATCCAACTTCCCTATCTTGTTCAATGCTTCTTCCACGATCGACAAGCGTTCGTTGAGCCTTGCCATGAATGCGATTCGTTTATTCATATTGTTATACGTTTAGCGTTGATAACGGAGGGTAGCCTCCATACTTGTTTTGATTATGACGCAAAAGTAAAGGACAACAGTGACCGATGGTTGATATTCGGAGTGAGAGTTGGGAAGTATCAACCCGATTATCACTCTTTTTGCTTTCCGTTGTTTCACCAGCTTTCACTTAGTTCTTCTTTTTTCATTTCATATACGGCTTTGCGTATGTTTTCAAATTCAGCCGCAGAAGACGCTTTTGCTTTGTTAAGCGATGATGAAAGCGAGTTCTTCTTTATCCATTGTCCCCCTTGGGGTGAAACAAGGAAATGCCCCTTGTCTAATACATTCTGCCAGTTCCGGCTTATCATATTACAATCGAGAAGAGCATCAAATAAGACTACCGCTCTCCGTACATGATATACTTGTAGCCGGAATCCTATCTGGCAACTAAACAAAGAGCGAAGTGCATCTCGGATGTCACCTCCCTCCATCGTATTGAAGATTTGGTAGGTTTCACTTATGCAGGCAAGTTGCTCAATCTGTCTGTCAGAAAAGCTACAGCCCAGTGAATAACTTGCCTTCATTGGGGAAAAGACCGCTGATGTCAGATGTTTGCAGACCAATGCGTTCAATTCCACTTGAGAAACAGAGGATTTAACAAGCAGTGGTTCGACAAGATAAAAACTGTCGGTGAACAGCTGGCGGATGAGCGTCAGATTCCTTCGATGGGCATTCCTGCATTTAGCGTGTTCGCAATCAATATAGTAATGACTGCTCAGGAAGAGGTCGATGAAATAATCCAACCTGGCCAGCTTCCTTACGACTTCGCTCAAATAGCTATCCCTTGCTTCAAGAAACAGCTCGTAAAGCTCGTTCTCCACATCTTCATTACTTTCCACGTGGTTGTGGACTCCTTTCATCTGCTCAAAAAGAGAGATGACCTTTTGGGCCTTTTCGTTTCATTGTATATAAATTTACTATGTTTTATCGATGCTTTCCGGATTCGTTCAAGTCCTCCGTTTAGATTGTACGTATCGGAGAGCATCAGTTTCTAATTCTTTCGGTGATTTGATTTTACTCTCGTGAAGCCAAGTGTCAATCTCAGACTTCAAAAACATGATGCGTTTGCCTTTCTTGTGAAAAGGTATCTGATGGCAGCTGGTCCATCCATACACGGTCTGTTCTGCCGGATGGCTGGGCAGGTAGTCACATAGCTCTTTCAGATTGAGCCACTGCACTTCCGGTTCCTCTTTGGACTGGGATGTTATACCGTCTAGTTTCAAATCAAGCTCTTTCAGCTTGTTCATCATCCACGAAATAGCTTTGGGCAAATCGTCAAATTTGAGGTTCATTTCAGTCATATTGTTTGTATTATCAGTTAATAATTACAAGGGCAAAGGAACATGTTTTTTTATTACTGATTTACTGCTGAGAAGTATCACATAAACAATCATAGGACAAGCAGCAATTTCATCTTTCTATCCTTCTGACTGTCTGCTGTACTGATGGAGAATTTCATTACGTTTTCTATATCTTATGCGCTCTGTCATAAGGGTTTCATAAGGTTTTCATAAGCTAATCCCTCACAAACAAGCATAAAAAACCACCCACACCGTTCGTGCAGATGGTTTCAATTCAATCTCTATTTTATGGTTACTCTATAATGGGCAAATCCAGTGTAAATGCCTCTGTGGCTTTCTCCTTCTTTTCGTCCACCACCTTTGCATAGACCTGGGTGGTTTTGACGTTGGTATGACCAAGCAATTTGCTGACGGTATAGATGTCGGTGCCGCTTGCCAGCTGCAGGGTAGCGAACGTATGCCTGAAGCAGTGGAAGGTGATGTGCTTGGTAATGCCAGCCTGTTTAATCCACCTTTCCAATGGTTTGGAAATCCATGAGGGATCAGGCAGTCCGGCAAATACCAACAACTCATCATCTTTTCTTTCACCGCAGAGCTGATAGGCTTGCTTGGATATAGGCATGTATTCCACCCCTTTGGTCTTCTGCTGAGTGAAGTTCAACCGATAGCCCCCGTTAAATTCTTCGATTTCTGCCCACGTCAACTTTTGAATATCGCTATGACGCAATCCAGTCAAGGCAGAAAACAAAGCAGCCCGCTTGACGATCGGGTCAAAAGGTGTACGAGCCAACGTATTCAGTTCCTCTACGGTCAGGTATTCTCTTCGGCTTTCGCGACCTTGAATACTTTTCGCCTTGGCAGAAAGGTCTATAGTCAGATAGCCGTCTATAAAAGCCTGTTTAAGCACCGCCTTGAATACCGAGAAGTAAGTGGACGCCGTATTGGGTGATATGGTGCCGGTCTTGAACCCGCCACGTTTGGCACTCAACAGATACAGACGAAACTCTTCAATCAGCTTCAGGTCAATCTTAGAAAAAGGTATGGTATCTCCATTGATAAAAATCTTGAAATTCTCATAAACCCGATTCCATGTAGTACTGATAGCTTCTGAGGACTGGGCATGCCTTTTCTTTTCCATTTCCCTGAAATACTCCAAGAAGTTGTAACGTGAACGTTCCAACTGTTGCGCCTGTTCACTGTCTGTATCTGTATAAAGAAAAGCGTTGTCGAACTCCCTTTGGCGAATCTCCCTTACCTTATCAGCATAGATACAAGCTTCCTGATCCAAGTGTGATTTGCATTGGATGACGCCATTAAGATCTCGCTTGGGCTTATAGGTAGCCTTCCCATTTGAATCTACTTTCCACTTTCTACTTTTGTCCCAGATGGGCGTTGAAATTGTCCGGTTGACATATTCACGTGTACGTTTAGGGGTAGTACTTCCATCTTGAAATACAGGATATGCTTCCAATAAGAGGTACCACTCTTCTCGATAAACAGACTTCCTCAACTTAACGATTACTTGCGTATGGGCTAATGATTTCTTCATAGCTTTATACCTTTATATAGTTCATCAATTTCACATTTTGGTACATAGACAAAATTGCCTATTTGTCGAGTAGGTATGGAGTATTTACGGATATGTTTATAGACCGTACTTTCATCCAATTTATACTTCTGACTGATATCACCTATGGTATAGCAATCCTCCGGTTCCATTCGATAAACCTTTGCTGGTGTCTTAGGCTCATCAGTAGCCTTGGGACGAAGAGGATATTTCTTCATTAAATCTGTTTTGCTCACCAGAGTCATTCGTTTACCTGCATTGACACCGGTAATGTTTCCTTTCTGAATCTGACGGTAAATAGTTTCCTTGCTAATACCAAAAAGCATATAGGCTTCAGGAACAGTAATCATTTCCTTGGATTCCGGTATATCCTTCACTGCTTCATCCATTTTTTCCAGTCTAAGCTTTTCATCGTGTTTTCTCTTCCAAGCTGTTTTCGAACACTTGGGAGAGCAATACAATGATTCAATAGTCTTAGCCAAGAACTCTGAACCACATATCGGGCATTTCCTAATGATTTGAAATTTGGCTGCTGGCATAATCTATACTCTATTAGTCGGTTAATACGTTTAAGTGTCACCTTATCTACCAATAAGACATGGTACAAATATGGTACAAATATACAATAAAAATCGTGTAATTCAAGATAGGTATTGCCAAGTGTTAAAAACGAAAAAGGTGCGAAACCCATTGAGTTTCACACCTTTTCCTATGGATGTTTATCGTTGTTTATCGATACTTACTTTACTTCCTCAAAGTCAGCGTCCTGTACGTTGTCGTCAGCCTTGCCGTTGTTCTGAGCCTGCTGACCTCCGGCGTTGGCGTCGTTGAAGCCCTGGCCTGCGTTAGGCTGTGCACCGCCTGCGTTCTGATACATCTGAGCGCTGGCTGCCTGCATAACGGTGTTGAGGCCGTTGATTGCGTTGTCTATGGCTGTGATGTCGCCGCTCTTGTGAGCATCGCGGAGCTGGTTGAGTGCGTTCTCGATGTTGCCCTTCTGGTCAGCCGGAATCTTGTCACCGTTGTCCTTCAGGAAGTTTTCGGTGGTGAAGATCATTGAGTCAGCCTGGTTCATCTTGTCGATGCGCTCACGCTCTTTCTTGTCGTTTTCAGCGTTCTGCTCTGCCTCTGCCTTCATGCGGTCGATTTCCTCTTTGCTCAGACCTGATGAAGCCTCGATGCGGATGGCCTGCTCCTTGCCTGTAGCCTTATCCTTTGCAGAAACCTTCAGGATACCGTTGGCGTCGATATCGAATGTAACCTCAATCTGAGGAACACCACGACGTGCGGGAGCGATGCCTGTCAGGTTGAACTGACCGATGCTCTTGTTCTGTGCTGCCATCGGGCGCTCACCCTGCAGAACGTGGATTGTAACCTCGGTCTGGTTGTCGGCTGCTGTTGAGAACACTTCGCTCTTCTTGCAAGGTATTGTGGTGTTGGCGTCGATAAGTTTTGTCATTACGCCACCCATTGTCTCGATACCCAGTGTAAGAGGTGTTACGTCGAGGAGCACGATGTCGCCTACGCCGCCTTCCTTGTTAAGGATAGCACCCTGGATTGATGCACCCACTGCCACAACCTCGTCAGGGTTAACGCCCTTTGAAGGCTCTTTGCCGAAGTAGTTCTTAACCAGCTCCTGTACGGCAGGTATACGGCTTGAACCACCTACGAGGATAACCTCGTCAATGTCGGCTGTGTTAAGCTTGGCGTCTCTTATGGCGTTCTGGCAAGGAACGAGACAAGCCTGAATCAGAGAGTGAGCCAGCTGCTCGAACTGAGCACGTGTAAGATTCTTTACCAAGTGCTTTGGCACACCGCCTTCAGCTGTGATGTAAGGCAGGTTGATCTCTGTAGATGTAGAGCTTGACAGCTCGATCTTAGCCTTCTCGGCAGCTTCCTTCAGACGCTGCATTGCCATCGGGTCTTTAGAGAGGTCGATGCCTTCAGCAGCCTTGAAGTCGTTAACGAGCCAGTCGATAATAACCTGGTCGAAGTCGTCACCGCCAAGGTGAGTGTCACCGTTAGTAGAAAGCACCTCGAACACGCCGCCGCCGAACTCAAGGATAGAGATATCGAATGTACCACCACCAAGGTCGAACACAGCAATCTTCATGTCTTTGTTTGCCTTGTCAACACCATAAGCCAAAGCTGCGGCTGTAGGCTCGTTGACGATACGGCGAACGTTGAGTCCTGCAATCTGTCCGGCCTCTTTTGTAGCCTGACGCTGTGAGTCAGAGAAGTATGCCGGAACGGTGATTACGGCGTCTGTAACTTCCTGTCCGAGATAGTCTTCTGCTGTCTTCTTCATCTTCTGAAGAACCATTGCAGAAATTTCCTGCGGAGTATATTTGCGGCCTTCGATGTCAACGCGGGGATATCCGCCTTCGTTGACTACTGTGAACGGCACACGTGTTGTCTCTTTCTCACACTGAGCGTAAGTTTCGCCCATGAAGCGCTTGATTGAGTAAACGGTGTTCTTCGGGTTTGTTATTGCCTGACGTTTAGCCGGGTCACCGATTTTGCGCTCACCGTCTTTTACGAAGCCCACTACAGAAGGAGTGGTGCGCTTACCTTCACTATTTGCTATTACAACAGGTTCGTTGCCTTCGAAAACTGCAACGCATGAGTTTGTTGTACCTAAGTCAATTCCTATAATCTTTCCCATAATTATATATTTTTTTGTTTTTATCGATGTTAATTAATTCGCTTACTTTTATACAAATCGTGTGCCAAAGGCGAAAATGTGGCATAAAGTGTGCCACGTGGTGACATTTTGTCGTAATAATATGTCATGTGCTAAGGCCTTTTTTATGCCCTGTTTGCCGGCTATGTGTGATTCTGCATGATTGTAACATGCTGAATAATAGAGAGTTCGGCGAAATGTGCGCCCTTTGGATAAGGCGCGCATGATGCCTTTTATGGTTATGACAGAATATCATTTCGGTAAATATGCGCGCGCATTATATATAATGTACGTAAGGCGTTGCCGCCTTAGAGGCTGAAATCAGCCGTAAGCCGCATCCGGCATCATGCTTTATGCTTTATGCTTATTTCTGTTAGCTGTCTTGTTTATGCTTTCAGCCTGCCTTTACGTGCCGGTATGGTCTTGGCTTGAATGACAATGGCTGCAAACAAGCCGGCGGCGGCCTGCCCGGCATGGAGCAGATAATGGGCTGAATGGTGATGTTTGGTTGGGGATAAAAACAGAAAACTCTGTCTGTTTAACGCTCTCAGAATGGCCATGCTCTGCGCAGAAACGTGTTTTGACGCGAAAATACGTAAAAATTGAGGCTCTTTATAACCTGTTGCTAATCAGTGAGTTAGTGGTTTCTGTGGCGCTAATCGTATCTCCCTTATGCCTAAAAGGTATGCTTTTACGTCGCAAAAGCATATCTTTTGCAAGTCGAAAGGGCACGTTTTGCAGCGTAAAACCATTGAATTTCAGTCGGAAAAACGGCGGTTTTTGGCTTTATAAGCTATGCAGATGTAATGAAATGTTAAATGCGTGCAGCCGTAACGCCTGCGCCGTTAACTTCTGTTTGCGTTTCGTTTTCCAGATTAAAGAAAACTCATGTCCTGATTTTTTACTTTCTCATCGCCCGTAAATCAGCCCCGTCCGGAGGATATGTTTATGTGTCTTGTTTGGAGGTTGGTCAGTGTCGTGCCTACAGCCGGTCAGGTTCCGTCTGCGGCGTGCTGCCTGTCTGTCCGGTCAGGTTTCCCGTCATCCCTTCTGTATCCTTTTAGATTTTTATGTCTTGCAATATGTCATGATACAAAAAATCCGGCAAAAGCCGCGCCTGTGGTTCTGTTGTCATGAAACCGCAGCCCGCCTCTTGCCGGACTTTGTCATATAGATTTTTCTGCGTCAGGCCTATGCCTGCTTCTGCGTTGCGTCTTGTTCCTTCACCATGTCGGCACGCGACTTCGACTTGGTTACGAGCCATACGCCGAGACAAACCAGTATTACGGCCAGTCCCTGGCTCGGCTTGAACACGCCGATGCCCGTGAGTATGCTCACCGTAACCGACACGAGCGGCTGCACATAGTTGTATATGCTCACCACGGTGGGGCGCAGCGTGTGCTGTCCTATCATCATCAGGATGTAGCTTATGTATGTGCCGAAGAACACCACGAAGCCCGTTTCGAGCCATGTGCTTGTAGGCACTGCCGCAAAGTTGATGCCTGCCACGTGGTTGAACGTGAACGGCAGGATGAGTATCGTGGCATAGGTGAACATCCATTTGTTCACGGTTATCACCGAGTAGCGCTTTATCAGCTTGCTGAAGAGCGACAGGTAGAGCGCAAACGACAGCTGCGCGCCGAGGCAGAGCAGGTCGCCGCGAATGTCGCCCACCTTAGAGCTTGCCGCAGCCGCACTCGTAACTATCAGTATCACGGCGCCCGTGCATCCGAACACCACGCCCAGGGCCTTCTTGCCCGTTATGGGTTCTTTAAGTATTATTGCTGCCAGAATCATCGCGAAGATAGGCATCGATGTCGTGACGATGCTCGCGTTGATGGGCGATGTTATGCTCAGGCCTATAGTGTAGCAGCATTGGTTGGTCACAAGGCCGAATATGGCAGCTCCTATAAGCATGAGCAGGTCTTTGCGCGGAACGTGTTCCTTTGGCGTGAACAGCGATGTCAGCCAGAACAGGATGGCTCCTCCTGTTACCCTGAATGTCACCATGTCTATGCCCGTTATGCCGTGCGTCATGGCATCTTTGCCGAGCGGAGCCATCAGACCCCAGAACGCACATGCGAAGAACAGGCAGAGGTGAGCAATTAGCGGACGATTGTTTTGCATGTTGTTTTTTATTTTTTTGATATATTTACGGGTGCAAAGGTACACATTTTCGGATAAAATAATTATATTTGCTGTCTAAAGAGCTTATTAATTTGATATTATGCAGAAATACGCTGACTATATAGAACAGGTGGAGATAGAGTCGCTATGGAGCGGGCGCCGCCATGTGGAGTGGAACCTCGACCGCAAGGTGAATGTCCTTAGCGGCATAAACGGAGTGGGCAAGAGCACCATCCTTAACAAGCTGGTGAAGAGCGTCGGCATAACTGGCGACATATACAACCATCTGCTCAAGGGTGTTCACATCAAGGTAAATCCGGCTGACGCCACGCATATCCGGTTCGACGTGATACGCTCCTTCGACCGTCCGCTGCTCAATGCCGACATGCTGAGCGAGGTGGGAGCCAACCTTGTGACAGAGCTCGACTGGCAGCTGTTCAAGCTTCAGCGCAAGTTTCTCGACTATCAGGTGAACATCGGCAACCGCATTATTGCGGCCCTTCAGAGCGGAGAGCCCGACGCGGCGGTGAAGGCGCAGCAGCTGTCGGAGCCCAAGAAGAAGTTTCAGGACCTGATAGACGACCTCTTTTCTGATACCGGAAAGAAGATTATACGCACCGAAAACGAGATAAGATTCACGCAGATAGGCGAGACGCTGCATCCGTATCAGCTCTCGAGCGGCGAGAAGCAGATGCTGGTGATATTGCTCACGGTGCTCATAGAGGACAATCTTCCTTACGTGCTGTTCATGGATGAGCCTGAAGTCAGTCTGCACATCGAGTGGCAGAAGAGGCTCATCGACCTCATTCTCGACCTTAATCCTAACGTGCAGATTATCCTGACGACACACTCGCCGGCCGTGATAATGAACGGATGGATGGACAATGTTACAGAGGTGAGCGACATCACCGACCAGAACTTACGTTAAGGTTTAGGGCATATGAACAGGCGGCTGAAGGACAACATAAACTCAAAATACTTTGAGGCGGCAAACAGACTGAAGTCGAAGACTGCCCGCAGGCGCATCGTGGCCTACGTTGAGAGCTACGACGACGTGCTCTTCTGGCGCATGCTGCTCGGCAGCTATGAGGACGACACAAAATATTTTGAAGTGATGCTGCCGTCGCACAACACGCTCGAGCGAGGCAAGCGCTCCGTGCTTATGAACCTGCTATACGGCAAGGTGGGGCAGGACATGATAGCCTGCGTGGATGCCGACTACGACTATCTGATACAGGGCGCTACGTTTACGTCGCGCAACATTCTAAGTAATCCGTTCGTCTTTCACACCTACGCCTATTCGATAGAGAACCTTCAGTGCTATGCCCCGTCGCTGCACAATGTCTGTGTGATGGTTACGCTCAACGACCACGCCATATTCAACTTCAGCGAGTTCCTCAAGCAGTACAGCGAGGCCATCTTCCCTTTGTTCGTATGGTCTATATGGTACTACCGCAGAGACATCTACACGCAGTTCACCATAACTGAGTTTAACCGCGTGATAGAGATAGGCAGCTTCAGTCTTGGCGCACCGGAGCAGGCCATAGCCAACGTGCGCAACAAGGTTACAAAGAAAATCAACTGGCTTCATCATCATAACCCCAACGCCAAGGAGTCGTATCTGGCGCTGAAGAAAGAGCTGATAAGCCTTGGCGTAACGCCCGACACCACCTATCTATATATACAGGGACATCATCTGTTCGACAAGGTGGTGGTGCCCGTAATGACCAAGGTGTGCGAGCGGCTTGTGCGTGAGCGTGAGAACGAGATAAGGCGTCAGGCAGTACATTCAACGCAGATGCGCAACGAGCTTTCGTGCTATTCTCACAGCGTTCAGGACATAGAGCAGATGCTGAAGAAGAACATGGGCTATTACACTTCAGGTCCGTTCATGCGTATGAAGCGCGACATCGAGGCGTATCTTCAGGTCGGCAATGCTGCGGCAGACGGTGATGCGCCGGCTGTTACGCCATCGGAAAATAAGAATTCAGAGAGCAACAGGCACGAGAAAGGGCGGCAATGACAGCCGCCTTCAGTGTGTTTACAATGTGTAAGTTTTGGTAATAATATAGCCGCTGTAATGGCGCAGAAAATGAATAATGCATCTGTTGCGGATGAAATTAATAATTCCGCAGCAGATGCATTATTCATTATTTCTTATATAAAGGTAAAAGTCCGTTTTCTGTAAGTAAAGTCTTATATAGAAAACAGACTCTTGTTGATTCACGCAAGCATCAGTTCTCTTTCCAGAAAGCAGGTGTGAACAGCACCAGTACGCTGAAAAACTCGAGACGCCCCATAAGCATCAGTATCGAGCAAATCCATTTTCCGGCGTCAGGAATGCCGCTCCACGACATCGTAGGACCTATCTCAAGACCGAGCGTAGGGCCGACGTTGCTGGCACAGCTCAGTGCTATCGTTACGGAGTTGGTGCTGTCTATGCCCATGCATGTAAGTGAGAAATATGCAAACAGGCACACGGCGAGATAGAGAGACAGAAACACAAGCAGCGTGGCCTGCGCCTGATAGGGCACCGTGTTGTTGCTTATCTTTACGGGCAGCACGGCCTTGGGATGAATGATGTGCCTGAACTCGTTCTTTATAATCTTCAGCAGAATGACGCTTCTGATGCACTTAAAGCCGCCGCTCGTGCTGCCGGCACATGCTCCGACAAACATGCATATACTGAGAATCACCCATGTTATGTGCGGCCATTTGCCCGCGTCGGCGTTGAATATACCAGTCGTTGTTATAAACGCTACTACCTGAAACAGTGCGTAGCGTAACGAGTCGGCCAGATTATAGTTAAGGTCTTTTATCAGGAAGAACATAATTCCGGCAGTGGCCAGTGCCACAACACAGAAGTAGAACTTAAGTTCTGCATCCTTCACAACCGACTTTATCTTGCCTTTAAAGAGACTTAGATACAGCAGGGTGAAGTTAGTTCCCGACAGAAACATGAATATTATAGAGATATAGTCAATCACGGCCGAATGGAAGTGGCCTGTACTTGAGTTGTGAGGTGCGAAGCCTCCTGTGGCCGTTATCGACATTGAGTAGTTAAGACAGTCGAAAAGACTCATGCCGGCAACATAGAAGCTGGCTGCGCATCCTACGGTGAGAAGCAGGTAGACGGCCCATATAGCTTTGGCGTTGGTGCTCAGTCGGGGGTGCATCTTCGTCTTTATCGGGCCCGTAGCCTCTGCCGAGAACACCTTCATGCTTCCGCCTACGAGCGACGGCAATATGGCAATGGTGAAGAACACGATACCAAGGCCGCCGATCCAGTGGGTCATGGAGCGCCAGAACACGAGGCCGTGGGGCAGGCTCTCCACATCGTCGATAATCGTGGCTCCTGTGGTTGTGAAGCCCGACATCGTCTCAAAGAAGGCGTCTGTGAAGCTCGGTATATATCCGCTTATCACGAACGGCAAGGCCCCAAGAATACTGAATATGACCCATGTCAGCGTTACAAGCAGATAAGCGTCGCGGCGTCCCATGCTGTTTTCGGCATGATAGCCCTTATATTTCAGTCCTATGGCCGTGATGACGGTTATGGCTATTGATATGACAAACGCCATAATGTCGTCTTCTTTATAGTAGAGCGACACGCACAGGCTGTAGAGCATCATTATCGCTTCAATAAAGAGCAGCGAGCCTATAACCTTATATATGATTTTGAAGTTTATCATTTTATGCTTTTAGTTGAAGAACTTTTCTATTTTGCTCATGTTGACGTTGTGGCAGAACACAACCACTATGTCGCCTGCCTCAATCTCCGTGTTACCGGACACAAGATGTCCTTCGCCGTTTCTTACCAGTCCTCCAATTGTCGTTCCCTTGGGAAGTCCCAGCTCGTATACTTTCTTTTTGGTTATCTTCGAACCCGGCTGTGCCGTAAACTCGGCCACGTCGGCGTTTGCGGTCATGAGGAAACGGGTGTTCTTCACGTCGGCGTCGAGCATCATCTGGTAGATGTGGCTTGCGGCTATGGCCTTCTTGTTGACGATAGTACCGATGTCAAGGCTTTCAGCCATGCTCACATAGTCGAGGTTTTCAACCATTGCTATGGTCTTTCTCACGCCCATACGCTTCGCCGTAAGGCATGCCAGGATGTTTGTCTCGGCATTAGCCGTCAGGGCAACGAAGGCCTGCGTGTTCTTTATACCTTCCTCAATGAGCAGCGGCAGGTCTCGTCCGTCGCCGTTTATCACCATTGTCCTGTCGGTGTCTACAATCTCATTGATATATTCGCAGCGCTTTTCGTCAGCCTCAATAATCTTTGCGTTCATGTATTCGGGCATGGTCAGCGCGGCTCTTATGGCCGTGTTGCCGCCTCCCATTATCATCACGTTCCTTACGTCCACGTAGTGTTCCTTGCCGACAATCTTTCTGATATACGGAATATAGTTGCGTGTGGTCATAAAGTATGCCATGTCGTATATCTTCAGTTCGTCGTCGCCTCGTGGTATAATGGTGTCTTCGCCGCGTTTTATCGCCACGATGTGATATGGCGATTCGGGCTTGCAGAGGTCTTTTAGCGGCTCGTTCAGAATCTCACATGTCTCCCTCAGCTTTATACCGAGCATTATCAGTGCGCCGTTGTGCACGTCCCAGCGCTGCCTCACCCAGCTCATCTTCAGGCCGTTGGTTATGTCGCGTGCGGCGAGGTTCTCAGGATAGATGAGCGAGTCGATGCCGAGATTGTTGAAAAATTCTTTCAGCTTTTCGTCAATAAACTCATAGTTGTTCACCTTTGCCACCGTTCTTTTTGCTCCGAGAGCCTTTGCAAGTATACAGCTGTTCATGTTCATGTTCTCGTCAGGCGTGACTCCGATGAACAGGTTGGCGTGTTGCACGCCGGCGTTTTTAAGAGTTTGTATGCTCGAAGGCGAGGAGTGGATGGTCATCAGGTCGTAGTCATTGCTGATGTTGTTGAGCCTTTCCTCGTCTTCATCGATCAGCACAATGTCTTGATCGTTGCGTGATAACAGCTTTGCCAGGTGAGTACCTATGGCATAAGCTCCAGCTATGATGATTTTCATTTTACATCTTTATTGTTTAGGATATGCTGCCTATAGCATTCTTTATTGTCGCGGCTATCGTTTCGGTGTCGATGCCCGTTATGTGCTGCAGTTCGTTTACGGTGCCCTGTTCGATAAACTTGTCGGGCAGTCCGAGTCTTGTGACGCGTGTTGTATAGTTGTTGTCGCTGAGCCATTCGAGCACGGCTGAGCCGAATCCGCCCTTGCGCACTCCGTCTTCAACGGTTATGATATGCTTGAACTTTGATGCTGCCTCGGCCAGAAGTTTCTCGTCGAGCGGCTTTATGAAGCGCATGTCGTAGTGGGCAATCTGTGCTCCGCCGCATTCTTTCTCTACGGCTTCTATGGCCGTGGTAACGTTGTTGCCTATCGGGCCCACTGACAGCACGGCCACGCTGTTGCCGTCTTTCAGCTTGCGTCCTGTTCCCACTTCAATTTCTTCAAACTCATTGTGCCAGTCTACTATCACGCCGTGTCCTCTCGGATATCTTATCACGAAAGGTCCTTTGCCGTCGAGCTGCGCCGTGTACATAAGGTTGCGCAGTTCGTGCTCGTTCATAGGTGAGGCTATGGTCAGATTAGGCACAGGTCTCAGGGCAGCAATGTCGAAGGCACCGTGGTGTGTGGCTCCGTCTTCGCCTACCAGTCCGGCGCGGTCGAGACATATAACGACGGGAAGTTTCAGTATTGCCACGTCGTGAATGATGTTGTCGTAGGCGCGCTGTGCGAACGAACTGTATATGTTGCAGAACGGCAGCATGCCTTCCTTTGCCATTCCTGCCGAGAATGTGACGGCGTGGCCTTCGGCAATGCCCACGTCGAAGGCTCTGTCGGGCATCGCCTTCATCAGAATGTTCATGGAGCATCCTGTAGGCATTGCCGGCGTAACGCCTATTATGCGCGGATTGTTCTTTGCCAGTTCGAGCAGCGTCTCGCCGAACACTGTCTGATATTTAGGCGGCACTCCAGTCTCGTCGTCTGTTATGCGCTCGCCTGTGTTGATGTTGAATTTTCCGGGGGCATGCCATATCGTTGCAGCCTTTTCGGCCGGTGCATATCCGTGCCCCTTTATTGTGTGCAGGTGCAGCAGCTTGGGGCCTTTCATGTCCTTTAGCTGTCGCAGCACCCTTACTAGTTCTGTTATGTTGTGTCCGTCGAACGGGCCGAAGTATCTTATGTTGAGGCCTTCAAAGATGTTCTGCTGATGGCTTATGGCCGACTTCAGCGCGTTGTTCAGCCTCAGTATGCCCTGCCGGCGGTCTTCGTCGAGATATCCCTTTGCGTTGAGCCATTTCGACAGTTTGAATCTAACATTGTTGTAGGTCTCGTTGGTGTTCAGCTTCAGCAGAGCCTGCTTCAGTCCACCTACGCTGCGGTCTATGCTCATGTTGTTGTCGTTGAGGATGATGAGCATGTCGTTAGGCGTGGTCGACACGTTGTTGAGTCCCTCAAAGGCCAGTCCGCCGCTCATGGCGCCGTCGCCTATAATAGCCACCACATGTCTCTTGCCGTTGCCGGTCTTCTTTGCAGCCAGTGCCATTCCCAGCGCGGCAGAAATAGAGTTAGAGGCATGTCCGCACACAAAACTGTCGTATTCGCTTTCTAACGGCGACGGAAAGGGCATTATTCCGTTCAGCTTGCGGTTGGTGCAGAAGCGGTCTTTCCTGCCTGTCAGAATCTTGTGTCCGTAGGCCTGGTGTCCCACGTCCCAAACCAGTCTGTCTTCCGGTGTGTTGAACACGTAGTGCAGGGCTACGGTAAGTTCTATTGCTCCCATGCTCGAGGCCATGTGCCCCGGGTTTACCGAAAGTTCTTTCAGAATGTCGTCGCGCAACTCTTTGCACAGTTGCGGCAGCTGTTCTTCTTTCAACTTTCTTAAGTCGGCGGGATAATTTATTTTGTTAAGAAGCTTAAAATCGTTAGATTCCACGGTCGTCTTATTATTGAATATCATTGCAAAGATAATGTAAACAGATTGAAGAACAAAATAAATTCGTTTATTTTTATTAAGGTGTAAAGTGCCCTGGCGGATGAAATGGGGGCGTTAATGACTGTAATTAAGTGGGGATAAATGTAAAATGAAAGGCCGTATAGTGTGTTTTTCAATAAAAAGATGTAAATTTGCGACAAACAAAAAAATAAAGAAAAAATGAATATTAACAAGGGTATTTTCATGTCGGGCATGGTGGTTGCGCTGTTATCGCTGCCATGTCATGCACAGACAAAGGACGGAGGCATATCGGCTGATATGCTCAAGGAAATTCAGCAGTCGCAGAAACTGACAACTGCCGACAAGGCTTTGTTTAACGCCGTGGCGTCTAACAGTATCGACAACCTGGCTCAGAACTACGCCAACCAGGGCGCTCTCGACACCTACTTCAGTGTTGAGACCAAGTCGCAGAACATTACCGACCAGAAGCAGAGCGGTCGTTGCTGGATGTTCAGCGGCTTCAACGTGATACGCTCAAACTTCGCCAACCGCACCGACTCGCTGCGTGTCGACCTGTCTCATGCTTATCTCTTCTTCTGGGATCAGCTCGAGAAGTCAAATCTCTTCCTGCAGGGCGTTATCGACTGTGCGTCGAAGCCTATGGACGATGTGCGTGTTCAGTTCTTCTTCAAGAGTCCGCTCAACGACGGCGGTACATTCTGCGGTGTGTCAGACCTTGTTGACAAATACGGACTTGTGCCTGCAGAGGTAATGCCCGAGACATTCTCTGCCGAGAACACATCTAAGGCTACGTCACTGATTAAGTCAAAGCTGCGCGAGTTCGGCCTGAAGCTGCGCGACATGGCTAACAGCGGAAAGAGCGCAAAGGAGATTAATGCCGAGAAGACAAAGATGCTGGGCGAGATCTACCGCATGCTGGCTCTTACCATAGGCGAGCCTGTAAAGGAGTTTACTTATGCCTTCAAGAACAAGGACGGACGCACCGTTACCGAGGCAAAGAAATTCACTCCGAAGTCGTTTGCTGCCGAGATGCTTGACGGCAAGACCATAGGCGGCTCTTTCATCATGGTTATGAACGACCCGCGCCGCGAGTATTACAAGACTTACGAGGTGGAATACGACCGCCATACATACGACGGAACTAACTGGAAATATCTTAACCTGCCGATGGAAGAAATAGCCAAACTTGCCATCGCTTCTCTGAAAGACGGCAAGAAGATGTACAGCTCTTACGACGTGGGCAAGTTCCTCGACCGCAAGCGTGGCTATTGCGCCCCGCGCAACTATGACTACGGCTCGCTCTTCGGCACAACATTCGGCATGAACAAGGCTCAGCGCATCATGACTTACGACAGCGGCTCTACTCACGCCATGACTCTTACGGCCGTTGACCTCGACGCCAAGGGCAACCCCACAAAGTGGAAGGTTGAGAACAGCTGGGGCGGCGACTGGGGCCAGAAGGGCTGCCTGATAATGACCAACGAGTGGTTCAACGAGTATATGTTCCGTCTCGTTGTCGACAAGAAGTATGTTCCTGCCAAGACTCTTAAGCAGTATGAGCAGAAGCCTGTTATGGTTATGCCCGAAGATCCGCTGTTCTTGCCGGATGAATAGTTCTTTTAGGAGTTAAAGTAGTTAGAAGTAGTTAAAGGAGTTAAAGCCATATGCTTTGTTGATGATGGAGTGATTAGGGCTTTTGCTCTTGACGATTGATATCTGCGAAGATTAACTCTTTAATTTGTCTTTTACTCATACTTAAAAATAAAATCCGTTGGACGTCCTTTTGTCCGGCGGATTTTTTTATGCCTATGAATGAAAAAATATTCGTTTCTGAATATTGCGATTAAAGTTAATCCTGTATAAGAAAATATTCTACCTCACGTATATAGAAAGTCAGAGTGGCGATAGGCCTTTTGTTTTCCGGCATACGGTAGAGCTGCATGAATGGGCGTTGCTCTTTCTTGGGGTGGATTGCTGTTGTGCAATACATGTGGTTTCAGCGCATATATGGCGCTTATCCTTATTGCGTGGCTTGTCCTGAATGTCTGAATATGAACTCAGACGATTCATTTACAGAATGTTTGAACGCTGTGGGCTGTCCGTCAACCGTAATGAACAAGTGGACCGAACCGGGAATCAGAATGTATTTCTGTTCTATGCCAATATTTTTCAGCCTCTCTGCAAATTCTGCGCCTTGGCATCGTAGGATGTCGCGTTCGGCCGCCACGAGCAACGTTGGCGGAAGTTTTGCAAGGGCATGGTCGTCTGCTTCTGCGGGAGATACTAATGGATTATGCGATTCGGTGGTGTATGCTTCGTTGAAAGCGTTCATAAGTTCGCTGTCAAGTCCGAATCCTTTTCCGAACAGTTTCCATGATTCGGAGTTGTCAGCATAGGCTTTTGTAACGGGATAGAATGTAATCAGGCTGCTGAAAGTGTTTTCAGGGAAGCTCAATGCCGTGGCTATGGCAAGATTTCCGCCTGAGCTGTCTCCGCCTACGGATATGCTGCTGCATTTCCATTTCGCCATATTTTCGCAGGCAAATTTTACGGCATCTATGCAGTCTTTCAGTCCTTCCGGGAAAGGATGCTCGGGGGCGAGCCTGTAATCTACGGCAAGTACGGCAATGCCTCTTTCGGCCATCGCAGCACAATAACGTGAACAACTGTTTATACTTCCTATAACCCAGCCGCCACCATGAAAATATACAAGCAGTGGTATTGTGTCGTTGTCGTAGCGCTTGCTTCTAAAAAGAGTAAGACTCTTGCTGATATCTGTTCGATAGACACTGTTGGGCAGCTTGGCTGCTGTATTGCGGGCGTTTCTTACATTAAGAAGCATGTCGTTGTTGCCGGACATTGCCTTGCGGATAGCTTCAGTCTGACGCTCCTGCAGCTTTTCAGGCATACGGGCAATGAATGAATCTGCTTCATTTCGCTCTGAATATTCATCATGTCCTGTATTTGCTGAATATGCAGAAATTGAATTGAATATTATAAATGCTGTTATAATAAACCGGTTTATGTTCGATGTAAAATGCATAGGGCTATATAAAATCATCCGTTGGCGGAATAAAATCCAGTGCGTACTTAATCTTTTCCGGCGGGCTTGTTTTTTAAACCTCAATCGGTCATTATGCCGCACATTGCTTTATCACTTTTGTTCATTCATGCTTTCAGCCGTCTTTTTGTTCGCTTTTCCTGACATAGTCCGCTATGACAGCAAAAACTGACGAAAATTCGCTTTATATAAAGCAAAAATCCCGACCGGATTCTAATAACGATTTTGGTTAAAATACATTTAGCTACATTACGTTTCTTATGCACAGTGAGTAGCTGGCAGACAATTCAATCCGTTATGGCCTGATAAAGATAGGAGATGTTCCCTTTTTTGCTGCGCTCAAAGAAACATCTCCTTAACTTTATTTCAGTGGTTAAAGCATATTGACTTTAACTACTGACAGAAATCCACAAATACTATTGGATTTTTCACTCTTCACTCTTCGTTCTTCACTTATATTATACCAAGTGGCTTATCAGCTCTTCGCGATCGCCGGGCAGAAGGTCGATTACGGGGATTTCAACCATGGTGTAGCATCCGGGCTGCTGACGCATGGATGCGCGTGCAACGTTTACGAGCACCTGACCTGTCAGGGCAGGGTTGTTGATGCTCATGTTGAACTCCATGCGCTGGTTCTGAGTCTTTCCGCTCACACCCTTGCGCACGAGGTTTACGCCGTGGCCCATGTCCTGCACTTCGTCAACGCTGTCAACCTGCATAACGTAAGTCTCGTCGCTTGCGAAATACGGGTCGGCCTTGATAGCCTTTGTAACCTCCTCAAGACTTGCGCCCTCTTCAAGCTCAACATAAACCATGCGGCGGTGTATGCCTTCGCCCTTAGGTATTGTCATAGACAGAGCGTTCTTTACGCCCTCTTTAGAGCGCACGCATACAGAGTGGCCCATGCTCATGCCCGGACCGAAGTTGGTGTAGCTCAGCCCTTTAGGTGCAAGGCTCTGCATTAGTGTGCGTACAACGCTGTCAGAACCCGGGTCCCATCCTGCTGCAATCACAGCCACAGTGCCGTGTTCCTTGCATATCTTCATCAGGTTAGAGCGATATTCGCGTATGCTTGTGTGTATGTCGAAGCTGTCAACGGTGTTGATGCCGAGTGCAAGAATCTTTGTTGCATACTCCTCGCAGCTGCGTGTCGGTGTGGCAAGGATTGCCACGTCAACATCTTTCAGCTCAGTGATGTCCTTCACCACTTCATAGTCGGCCAGCTCTGCCGGCTTGTTCTCTGCTCCGTGGCGTCTTACTATACCTGCAATCTCGAAGTCTTCAGCTGCTTCGAGTGCCTCAACGGCAAATTTGCCTATGTTGCCGTAGCCTACTACGGCTGCTCTGATTTTCTTCATATTGTCTAAAAATTTATCTGATTCTTTATTATCCTACTTCTTTTATTTATGCAAAGATAATGCAAATTTTCAGTTGACGGATAATTTGTATGTGTTTTTTCAACAATAATCAGCGTTAATGTTATTAAACGTAACTGAAAATATTATATATCTTACTTTCTGAACGTGTTAATAAGGCAAACGGCAAAGGATTGTTACCTGGCTTAAAAACGGCCTGTATGTAGGTCTCTGTTTACAGCTTATGCAGCCGTATGTTTAGCCGCACATTCAGTGTCATGGCGGTTATTGTGATGTTTCATAATGAAAGCAATAAGTGCATAATACCGTTCAAAATGATATCTGGCTTTTTTCAGAATTTTCTGCCGAAATAGAATTTAGAGAGCCTTTGGTTTGGTTCAGATGGTAAAGTATATTTACAATAAATCGCAAAAGGTATGCTTTTGAAAAATTACTCGGCCACTTTTTATCCGAAAATGGCCCGTTTTCGCATCAAAAACAGCCCACTTTTCAAGGCAAAATGCCCTGTTTTTATGCCGTTTTAGGTCTGATTTTGTTGCACATAATGACTATGATTAATGATAACACACATTCGGTCAGCTAATTATAATTGCACACAAAAACGGCCCGTTTTTACGCCCGACAGATTTTATTTTTCAAATATCGCCGTCTGAGAGCGTCAAGGAAAATCAGAGTGTAAGCAAAAAGAGGAAATTTGAGTTTAAGTGAAGAGCAGACGCAAAAGCAATTAAAAATTAAGAATTAAAAAGTAAGAAAATTACTTCTGTAGCTGACGAAAAACCATAAGACTATAGGATTTTCACTCTTCACTTTTCGTTCTTTTCTTAAAGATGCTCCTGGCTCACCAAAGTGAGCGATAACTTCTGTAACTGCTTTAACTCCTGTCTTACGAAAGTGAAAAAACATGTGCTTTGTAGGGTGTTGTCTATAGTTAAGCTGATTAACGATAATTCATAGCCCGAAGGGCAAGTTTAAGTGAAGAGTGAAGAACGAAGAGTGAAGAATTCAAATGCGTTGCAGCTGATTAAGGCTAACTCTTAGCCCGAAGGGCTTCACTTTAGTAACCGTGGGTGTGTCACCCACGGATTATTACTCAACAAACCGACAGCACCCGAAGCGGTGCTATTTCAAAATTATTTACTGACCTTTGGTTCTTATACTTTATGTTGTCTTATTTTTTTGCTGCGTTTATTAACTCGCATAAATTCACCGGAACAATAGTTTCACTCTGCATACGGCAAAGAGTTGTTGTTATCCGTTTTTAGGCTTGCCGTATTTTTTCTGAAACAGCTCGGTGTTCTTGTTGCCCCATTCAATCATGGCGTCGATAATCGGAATTAAGGTTGCTCCGAGTGGCGTTATGGCATATTCAGAACGCGGAGGCAGTTCTGGGTATATGGTTTTTGACACCAGTCCGTCTTCAACAAGCTCTTTAAGCTGCAAGTCGAGCACGCGCGGCGTGGCTTCAGGAAATATCTTATGAAGCTCGCTCGGTCTGAGCGTCTTGTCGCGCAGCTCGTCCAAGATGCACGACTTCCATTTTGAACCTATCAGACTCATCGTAAGGCGTAGCGGACAGTCGAGGTTAACGGGTATCTTTCTTTCATACATGGTATTGTTCGTCTTAATGTTTGTGCAAAAGTAAACATAATAATCCGAAAAGTTAATATACTGATATATTTTTCAGTATCTGAATAATTTTTCGGTACTTGCAAAAATGTTTACTATCTCGTATCTTTGCACACGATAAGTTGCATTCCGGCCGGTTAGACGCCCTTGCGTCTTGTTTGCGCTTTCATTATAAAATGAATCTTTAAATTATGAAAACATTATGAGAGCAAGTATTGAAGAATACAAGGCTGTTGAGGCAGCAGCCATGAAGTTTGTCAGAAGTGTTGCCGAAGGCGACAGCAGTTATGCTAAAGAACTGTTTATAGACGAGGCCGTGCTGTTTGGCTATCTTGACGGAAAACTTGAGCACGGAAGCATAAATCAGTTTTATAACAATGTCGACTCGGTTGGCGGAGGCGCAGACTTCAAGGCGCGTGTAGACGTTATTGCCGTTGAAGAAACGCTTGCCGTGGTGCGCGTTCTTGAAGAAAAATGGGGCGGACGCATTGATTTCACCGATTATCTGCTGATGCTTAAAATCAACGGTGAGTGGAAATGCGTGGCCAAGGCATATAATCAGAATTCAGACACAATACAGAAATAAATAGAACTTTAGGTTATGAATATAGTTGTAGTTACAGGAAGTCCGCGTAAAAACGGCAATAGCTTTGCCATGACAGAAGCTTTTATAAAGGAGGCTGAGAAGTGCGGACACAAGATAGAACGTTTTGATGCGGCAATGATGAAGATTGACGGATGCCATGCGTGCATGACATGCTATAAGACAGGAAAGGCATGCTCGTTTGACGATGATTTCAATATAATAGCCCCGGCAAAATTAAATGCCGATGCCGTGGTGTTTACAATGCCAACTTACTGGTATTCTATACCTGCACAGATAAAAGGCGTTATTGACCGTCTGTTTTCTCTTGTTGTAGGCGGAAAGGATATTGCAGGTAAGAAATTCGGCTTGATTGCCTGCTGCGAGGAAGACGACATGACGGTTATGGACGGCGTACGCATTCCGCTTGAGCGTTCGGCTGCTTTGTTGAAATGGGACGTTGTGGGCGAAGTGCTTGTTCCTGCCGTGCTTAACGAGGGAGACATAAACAAGACCGACGGTTGCGCCAAGGCTGCCGAACTGGCACATAAATTCTGAAGCCAATGAAAGTATTGCTTATTAACGGCAGCCCTAACAAGGAGGGCTGCACTTACACCGCATTGCATGAGGTTGAAACGGCTTTGAGAGCCGACGGAATAGACACAGAACTGCTTTATCTCGGCAAGAAGCCGCTGGCAGGATGTATAGCGTGCGGAAGCTGCATGCGCACGGGCCACTGCTTCAGAGACGATATAGTAAAGGACATACAGGCAAGGCTTGATGAGTTTGATGGCATAGTCATCGGTTCGCCGGTTTATTACAGCGGTCCGTCGGGTCAGCTTGTGTCGTTCCTTAACCGTCTGTTCTATTCTTCCGAAAGCCGTATGGCCGGTAAGGTGGGCGCCTCGGTGGTGTCGTGCCGCAGGGGAGGAGCGTCTGCCACGTTTGAACAGCTTAACCAGTATTTTACTATATGCAATATGCCCGTTGTGTCTTCTCAATACTGGAATTCTGTGCATGGCTTCACGCCCGACGATGTGATGAAGGATAAAGAAGGACTGCAGACCATGCGTGTGTTAGGTCATAATATGGCGTGGCTGTTGAAATGTATTGAGTGTGGGCGCAATAACGGCATTGACAAACCTCAGTCTGAACAAAGATTGCGTACACACTTCATTCAGGATAAGTATTAGGCTGTAATATAAAGATGATGGCGCGTCTGTAAAGACGCATTATCATCTTTTTTATTTTCGTACGGAATGTTTTCCATGCAAATTTTGTGCTGTCTGCTATTTTGTTGCATGAAATTTGTTCCGGCTGGTTTATACGAATTGTTGAGCACATCGAAAGAGCTGCCGGAATATAATAAAGTAGCCGATGGTCAGTAAAGCTAATTTCAGTCTATAAAACTTCTGATGTTAAATGAAAAAGTCCGTCTCTTAATTGTTCATTTGTCTTAATTTTATTAAATTTGTGGCGATGATTAAAGTGTAATTAGGCGTGTTGATGTCTTTTGTGATAAAGAATTATGGGGCTGTACACTTTGTAACTTAAATCTAAAACAATAAAAACCTTGTTGTGTAAAAATGAAAATAGAAATTAAGAAAATATTGTTGCCGATAGTGCTTCTTGCCGCATCTGCAAGCTTTATATTAGCCGGTCAAAGTTGCAGTATGCCTAAAGGCAATACGCAGCCGGACACGATAGTGTGTTCGGAAATTGTAGGTCCTAAAAATGAAGAGTGGAAGAGAACAGAATTCTTTGTAGTAACAAAAAATGACACCTCTGCGTTTTCGTTCATCATAGAAACGAGAGAAAATAAAGTGGGATGGATAGAATTTGGTCTGTTTCCTGCCCAAAAAGATTTTCAATATATAAATGGTAGCAGTAATGACACTACGGCTTTTAGGATATCAGATTCTAGAAATCATGAGTATCATATACCGAATTATAAAGAACTGATCCATGAGATGGATTTGTGCTTAGGCGCAGCGTCTAAGGTTTATGATTTCAGCACAAAGTATTCAATGCATTGCTTTTTGTCTACATTTGGCGATATAGCCGTAATGACAACCAATCTGCTGAATGCAAATTGTAAGCTTAACGAGCATGGCTATTATTGGCATTCGGATATGACGAAAGAGCTTGCTAAGACTCCTTTGGCAGAAGACCTGAGCATAATGTTGAAAAAGTATAATCGTAGGGTTAAACGCATATCATGTCAGGAAGGACTCGTGTCTGTTCCAAAAGAGGCAATGCTCGACAACAATATTTCGAAAGATTTGTCAATTCCTGATAAGGTTTGGGAGGTCTCGTTATACATTAAGTTGGAGCCATTACAGCAGAAATAACGGTAGGCATCATATTGTGAAAGAATCATTGTGGAAATATGGAAGATAGATTAAAAAATATTTTTTTGCCGATAGTGCTTCTTGCCGCATCTGCAAGCTTTACCTTGACCGGTCAAAGTTGCAGTATGCCTAAAGGCAATACACAGCCGGACACGATAGTACGTGCAGAGTTTGTTGATTCATCTGATGAATGGAAGAAAACGGAATATTATGTGACAACAAAAAAAGATACTTCTGCGCTTTCGTGTATAATCTCGACAAGAGATGGTAAAGTGAAAAATGTTGAGTTTTATAATTTGGTTGGTCCAAAAATTTGTTTTACTGGAAAAAATGTCAGTAAAAATGACACTGCGGCAGTGGGATATGCATCTCCTATTTCTTATGATTTTTATAGTCCCACATATAAAGAAACAATCCATGAAATAGAGTTATGTTTAGACGCAGCATCCAAGGTCTACGATTTAACAACAATGGATGCGATGTCTGGATTTTTGTCTACATTTGGCGATATAGCCGTAATGACAACCAATCTGCTGAATGCAAATTGTAAGCTTAACGAGCATGGCTATTATTGGCATTCGGATATGACGAAAGAGCTTGCTAAGACTCCTTTGGCAGAAGACCTGAGCATAATGTTGAAAAAGTATAATCGTAGGGTTAAACGCATATCATGTCAGGAAGGACTCGTGTCTGTTCCAAAAGAGGCAATGCTCGACAACAATATTTCGAAAGATTTGTCAATTCCTGATAAGGTTTGGGAGGTCTCGTTATACATTAAGTTGGAGCCGTTGCAGCAGAAATAAAAGTAGACATCATATTGTGAAAGTTTTAGATGGACAGACAGTATTATTATGAAAATTTAAAAGCTTTTTTGCGGTTCTTTTGATGTAAACAAGTTAAATTTGTGGCGATAATATATAAACCGAGCCTATGAAAATATCTTTGTTCATCGTTGCTTGCATCATCTTTATTGTTGCGCCAGTGGTGATGTCGGGTAAGGCAGACATGCTGATACCAGGACTTAAAAGAATGTACCCGGGAACATTAAGCAAGTCAGACCTGCGCGGAATACGTATTGTTTCAGGCATAGAATATATGCTTATCAGTGGTGCCACGCTGGCTGTAGCGCAGTATCCTTCGTGGGCTACGCTGCTTGCTGCCGCGTTGTTTATATTGGTTACGATGTTTCTCGCATACCTGTGTGTAAGAATATTCTTTCATGCCAAGTTCACCATCGGCGACGCCATTGCGTCTGTAGTCGACTCTGTGTTAACGCTAATAGCTTTTTAAGTGAAGAGTTGGATTCTTATTTGGAGTTAAAGTAGTTAAAGTAGTTATCGCCAACAAGTTGGCTAGGAGTTAAAGTCAAATGTCTTGTGGGTATTGTCTACTTACGTGGTATTCCATGTGCAACTGATATGAATCAACAAAGCTAATGTGCCGGCTGATTTGTAATCTGCCGGAATAGAGTATAAGGATTTATCAATCCGCTTACTTCCTATTTTTATCTTAGGTATGAATTTCGGATCACAGATCCTAATAATTAATGCTGTCGAATTTTTCGCTGGGCTCAACAACACGTGCATATCCGACAGAACAATAGTCTTGTTGCTTCTTGACGTTTTTATAGTTTACAAGCTAAAATTCTTTGGATTTCTTTTCTGTACAACCAAAATGAACCAACAAAGCTAATGTGCCGGCTGATTTGCAATCTGCCGGAATTGAATATAAGGATTTATCAATCCGCTTGCTTCCTATTTTTATCTTAGGTATGAATTTCGGATCACAAATTAGCTTCGCTGACCGTTGGTTCTGATACTTAATGCTGTCGGATAGCATATCCGACAGAACATTAGTCTTGTTGTTTTCTAACGTTCCGTAGTTAAAGTCAAATGTCTTGTGGGTATTATCAACTTACTTGCATTTGGATTTTTCACTTTTCTCTTTTCACTTTTAACTTAATAAAGATTGCAGATTTTTTTGCTTGTTGACGAATAAACCTTAACTTTGTGGCACAATAACATATCATACTTTAAAATAACATGGACAAAATATTCCTCGAGACGCACGACGTAGTGAAGCGCTACGCTAACCATACTGCACTCAACGGAGTAAGTATAAAAGTGCCCGAAGGCAAGGTGTTCGGACTGCTTGGACCGAACGGCGCCGGAAAGACAACCCTGATAAGAATAATCAACCGCATAACCGTGCCCGACTCAGGCAGCGTTACCTTCAACGGACATCCGCTGTCGGTAGACGACATCTGCAACATCGGCTATCTGCCTGAGGAACGCGGACTGTACAAGAAAATGCGCGTGGGCGAGCAGGCCATTTATCTGGCACGGCTGAAAGGACTGGATAAGGCAGAGGCAGAAAAAAGACTTAGACAATGGTTTGATAAGTTTGGCATAATGCCGTGGTGGGGCAAAAAGCTCGAAGAACTGTCGAAGGGTATGCAGCAGAAAGTGCAGTTTGTTATAACCGTGCTTCACAGGCCGCAGCTGCTGATATTCGATGAGCCATTTTCGGGTTTCGACCCCTTGAACGCCGAACTGCTGAAGCGCGAGATACTTGAACTTAAAAACGAAGGCCACACCATAATATTCTCTACGCACAACATGTCGTCGGTGGAGGAGATATGCGACAACATAGCCCTGATAAACCATTCGGAAGTGGTGCTGCAGGGCGACGTCAACGAGGTGCGCTCACGTTTCAAGACCGACACTTACCGCCTCGGACTGGCTGCCGGCAAGCAGCTTGTGCCCGTGGAAGGCATTGAGGTGACAGAGACAGAGAACAAGGGCGGCGAGACGATATACACCCTGCGCAAGAAGGCCGACATGAGCAACGCGCAGCTGCTGGGCGCAGTGTCGGCAAACAACGAGATAACATCGTTTGCCGAATGTCTGCCCTCGATGAACGAGATATTCATCAGGACCGTGGGAGGCGACGGCGCGACGGAAGAAAAGGCCGGAGAAGATAGCAAACAATAAATAAACTTATAGCAAATCATGAACAAAACACTAATAATAATACAGCGCGAGTTTATCAACCGCGTGAGCAAAAAATCATTCATCCTGCTCACCATACTCATGCCCTTTGTCTTTGCGGCACTGATATTTGTGCCCCTGATGCTGTCGACGATAAAGAGCGGCGAGCAGAAACAGGTGGCAGTGATAGACCATACCGGCAAATATGCCAAGCTGTTCAAGGACGACGAGTCGTACCGCTTTGTGCCCACGCCCATGATGTTGGGTGAGTTTAAGTCGGACACCACCGCCTTTGCCGCCGTTATAGAGATAAAGGCCGACCTGCTGGAGCATCCCGAGGCAGCCACAATCTACTCGCGCAAGGAAGTGCCGCAGGGCCTCTCGCGCATTGTGAACAACACGCTCGACGAGCAGATACGCCACGACAAACTCGTGAAATACAACATCCCGCAGCTCAAGCAGATAATGGACGACTTCGACAAGAGCTACGACATAAGAACCGTTAAATGGACCGACGACGGCTCAGAGCAGGAGTCGAGCGCCGAACTGGCAATGCTGGCAGGCATGGTGCTCACGTTCCTCATATATATGTTTGTGATGTCTTACGGCGGAATGGTGATGCAGAGCGTAATGGAAGAAAAGACCAACCGCATAGTGGAGCTTATGGTGTCGTCGGTGCGCCCGTTCCAACTCATGATAGGCAAGATTATTGGCATCGGCCTTGTGGGCATACTGCAGCTTGCCATCTGGGGAATAATGATAACCGTGATAATGAGCGTTGCAGGAGTAGGCTTCGGCCTGTCTAATCCCGACATGATGGCCACAGGCATGGCTGCCACTCCCGACATGGCTTCAGACGATATGGCCGCTTTCATGTCGGCCTTAGCCGGACTCAACCTGCCCATGCTCGGCCTGGTGTTCGTTCTCAACTTCATAGGCGGCTATCTGCTTTACGCCTCTATATTCGCCGCCGTAGGCGCTTCGGTCAACCAGTCGGAAGACTCGCAGCAGTTTATGACGCCCATCGTCATAGTGCTTGTCTTTGCCCTTTATGCCGCAATGTACAGCGCCGACAATCCTGACGGACCTCTGGCCGTGTGGTGTTCGTTCATACCGTTCACCTCGCCTATAGTGTCAATGGTAAGACTGCCGCTCGGCGCTCCGGTATGGCATATAGTACTTTCGCTCGTTGTGCTCTACGCGTCGGCCCTGGCCCTGATATGGATGGCAGGCAAGATTTACAGAGTAGGCATTCTTATGTACGGCAAGAAGCCGTCGATAGGCGAGATGATAAAGTGGATGAGATACAAATAAGCGCCACGGTAAGCACATACCGATGCGCAGAAAAGCATAATCAGATATAGACAAAATGTCGTCAGGCAGCATGTGCCCGGCGACATTTTTGGTTAAATAGCCCGGCGTCATGCAATAAAAGATAAATATGCTCGTTATAAATAAGGTAAAAAAGCAATACAGACAAGATAATGATAGAATACGTAAGAGGCGAACTGGCAGAACTTAGCCCGGCTTATGCCGTGATAGACACGGGCGGCGTGGGCTACGGACTGAACATTTCGCTAAACACATATACTGCCATTCAAGGCAAGAAAGAAGTAAAGTTGCACGTATATGAGAGCATACGCGAAGACGCGTATGTGCTTTTCGGTTTTGCCGCACGCGAGGAGCGCGACATGTTCCTGCTGCTCATATCTGTGTCGGGCGTAGGAGCCAACACGGCCCGTATGATTCTCTCCGAGCTTTCGCCGGCAGAACTGTGCGGCGTCATATCGTCGGGCAACGAGCGTGTGCTCAAGACCGTGAAAGGCATCGGTCTGCGTACGGCACAGCGCATAATAGTAGACCTGAAAGACAAGATAGCATCTCTGGGCATAACAGGCGAAGTGCCGCAGGAGACAGCACAGCAGGCTGACATGGTTAACAAGGAAGTGAAGGACGAGGCTGTGGGCGCGCTCACCATGCTCGGCTTTGCGCCTGCACCGTCGGCAAAGGTTGTCGTGGCAATATTGAAGGAGCAGCCCGAACTGCCGGTTGAGCAGGTGGTTAAGCTGGCCTTGAAGCAGATAAAGTAAAGTGCTGGATATAGCGATAAACGGATAATTTAAGAATAACTCAAAAAGCGAAGAATGGTTTTGTATTGTTGGCACGTGTGGCTGAACCGGCCTTTATGATTGCCGGCCATTCTTTATCATTAACTTTAATATGCGTATAAAAAGGGTGATTTATGGGCTTTTGCTGATAATGCTTGCCGTGAGTGCGGCCAGCTACGGATTGGCTTTGCCCTACACTCAGGACGACCGCACACGGCAGAACAACCGTCAGCAGGGTGCGCGCGGCAATGTGGCTCAGGCCGATACGGCCAAGCGCGCGGCAGTGGCCATGCCCGAAGTGATAATAGAGGACGACTCTATACCCGACTCGCTGCTGCATCCGCGCTGGAAGATACAGCGCATTGTGCCGATCACTCAAGACGACCTCGACCGCGGCATGGCCGACCTGTCTATGCCCGGAAACATTTCGCAGGAGGTAGTCTATAACGACACGCTCAACCGCTACTACATAGGTTCAAAGATGGGCGAGGGATATCTTTCGGCGCCGATAGCCATGACGCCAGAAGAGTATCGCGCGTGGAGCGAGAAAAAGGAGTTCGACCGCTTCTTCCGTTCAAAGAATGACGAGATAGTAAAGGAGCAGGGCAAGGAGAAATTCTCGTTCACCGACATGCACTTCGACCTCGGACCGGCTGAAAAGATATTCGGTCCCGGCGGTGTGAGGATAAAGACGCAGGGTACGGCCGAACTGAAGTTTGGAGCCACGCTCAAGAACATAGACAACCCTTCGCTGCCTATCAGAAACCGTAAGACCACGACGATGGACTTCGACGAGAAGATAAACCTGAGCGTGAACGGTAAGGTGGGCGACAAGGTGAACATGAACCTCAACTACAACACCGACGCTACCTTCGACTTCGACTCGCAGAACATGAAGCTGAAGTATGAAGGCAAGGAAGACGAGATAATAAAGCTGGTTGAGGGCGGTAACGTGTCGTTTCCGAGCAACTCGTCGCTCGTCAATGGAGCCACCTCGCTCTTCGGTATCAGAACCGACCTGCAGTTTGGCAAGCTGTCGCTGCAGACCGTAATTTCACAGAAGAAGTCGTCGTCAAAGAGCGTGTCGTCGCAGGGTGGTGTGCAGCTTACGCCATTCGAGATAGATGCTGCCGACTATGAGGAAAACCGCCACTTCTTCCTTTCGCAGTATTTCCGCGACAAGTATGACGCAGCCATGCAGAAGTTGCCTAACATAACCACAGGTATAACCATCAACCGCGTGGAGATATGGGTGACCAACAAGACGGGTACGACATCAAACTCGCGCAACATCGTGGCTCTGACTGACCTCGGAGAGAACACCAAGGTGAGCAACTCCATGTGGGGACTGACAGGGCAGAATGTGCCGGGAAACAATGCCAACAGCGAATATTCAACAATGGTGAACAGCTATGCAGCTGCACGCGATATTAACCAGACTTCTTCCGTACTCGATGCTATTCCGGGCTTCGTGGGTGGTGTTGACTATGAGAAACTGGAGAGTGCACGCCTGCTTAACAGTTCTGAATATACCGTCAACACATCGCTGGGATACATCTCGCTGAAGTCGACGCTGCAGACCGACCAGGTGCTGGCCATTGCTTACGAATATACTTATGGTGGCGTTACATATCAGGTGGGAGAGTTTGCTTCCGACATACAGGACGTTAACCAGGCCTTGTTCGTAAAATCGCTCAAGAACACGAGCAACAACCCGCAGCAGGGCAACTGGGACCTGATGATGAAGAACGTTTATTATCTTGCTTCTTCTGTGGAGAAAGACAAGTTCCGTCTTGACGTCAAGTTCCAGAGCGACACCACGGGCGTCTACTTGTCTTATATCCCCGAACAGCAGGTGAAGGACCAGACCATCATAAAGCTTCTCGGTGCCGACCGCCTCGACAATAACAACAAGGCAAACAGCAACGGATATTTCGACTATGTTGAAGGCTATACCATAAGCAACGGACGCGTGTTCTTCCCTGAGGCAGAGCCGTTCGGCGACTATATGTATAAGGCTCTTACGGCCAAGGGCGTGGCTCCGGATGTGGCTGCAAAATATAGCTTCACAGAGCTTTACGACTCAACAAAGACCGTGGCAAAGCAGATAGCCGAGAAAGACAAGTATCAGCTTGTAGGACAGTTCCGCGGAACACTTGCCAACGTAATATCGCTCGGTGCATACAATGTGCCGCAGGGATCCGTAGTTGTTACGGCCGGAGGTGTTACGCTTACAGAAGGTTCTGACTATACCGTTGACTATTCGTCAGGCGAGGTGACAATCCTTAATCAGAGCATCATTGATGCAGGAACGGCAATTAACGTATCGCTCGAGAGCAACACCGACTATGCCCAGGAGCGCAAGACCATGCTCGGACTCAACTGGCAATACGACTTCTCGAAGGACTTCCAGATAAGCGGTACGATACAGCACTTGTCGGAACAGGCGCTCACCACGAAGGTTACGATGGGCTCTGAACCCTTGAACAACACCTTATGGGGCTTCAACATCAACTGGAAGAAAGAGAGCCAGTGGCTGACAAACATGCTCGACAAGCTGCCTTTCCTTCACTGTACGCAGCCCTCTGTGATATCATTCACCGGAGAGTTTGCTCAGCTCATAGCAGGTCAGGCAAGCGGAGTGCAGGACAATGCGTCGTATATCGACGACTTTGAGAACACCAAAAACACTATTGACGTTTCATCGCCTACATCGTGGGTGCTTTCGAGCGTGCCTTCCATGTTCCCCGAGCAGTCGGACAAGACGACGCTTTCCAGCGGATACAACCGTGCGCTGCTGGCATGGTATAACATCGATCCGCTGTTCACGCGCCGCAGTTCGTCGCTCACTCCGGCTCACATCAAGGGCGACCTTGAGCAGCTAAGTAACTATTACGTGCGTGAGGTGTATGTAAAGGAACTTTTCCCTAACCGCGACAACAACAGTTACAGCGGCGCAACAGCTACCTTGCCTATACTCAACCTCGCATATTATCCTTCTGAGCGCGGTCCTTACAACTTTAATCCAAACCTCAACTATGACGGAACGCTGCAGAATCCAACACAGCACTGGGGCGGTATGATGCGTAAGCTCGACACAAGCGACTTTGAGACTGCCAACATTGAGTATATCGAGTTCTGGCTGCTCGACCCGTTCATCTATTCTAATGAACAGAGCGACGCCAACCAATATGGCGGCGACTTCTACATCAACCTCGGAGAAGTGAGCGAAGACATCTTGCGCGACGGTAAGAAATTTTATGAGAGCGGTATGTCTGTCGACGGTTCAGGCAGCTACACCACCACACAGTGGGGTAAGATACCTACACAGGCCACCGTTACTTACGCCTTTGCAACCACAACCGGTTCAAGAGCCTTGCAGGATGTAGGTTACAACGGACTTACCGACGCAGAGGAAAGAGAGTTCGGACCATATCAGGAGTTCCTCACAGCCATTCAGGGTAAGGTGTCAGCGGCACAGCTCGACTCTATTATGAACGACCCCGCCAACGACGACTACCATTACTTCCGCGGATCAGACTTCGACCAGATAGAGGCGTCTATCCTGCAGAGATATAAGAGGATAAACAATCCTCAGGGAAACTCACCTGACAGCGACAGCCGTACAGAAAGCTATGACACGTCTTACAAGACGACGCCTGACGTTGAGGATATCAACCAGGACTACACGCTGAACGAATATGAAAAGTATTATCAGTACAAGATAAGCATCCGCCCAGAAGACCTCGTGGTGGGACGAAACTTCATTGTCGACAAGCGCGAGACATCGCCCACGCTGCGTAACGGCAAGCCAGGACATGCCACATGGTATCAGTTCAGAATACCTCTGAGCGAGTATGAGGAGCGTGTTGGCTCGATAAACGATTTCACATCAGTGCGCTTCATGCGTATGTTCCTTACAAACTTCCAGAAGCCTATAGTGCTGCGTTTTGCCACGTTCGACCTTGTAAGAGGTGAATGGCGCGTCTACGACCAGTCGCTCAACACCGGAGCAAATGAAACCGGAAGCATGTCGGTAAGTGCGGTGAGCATTGAGGAAAACAGCGACAAGACGCCTGTCAACTATGTGCTGCCTCCAGGCATACAGCGCGGACAAGACCCCACACAGCCGCAGCTTACTGAAGACAACGAACAGGCTCTCAACATCGTGATTGAGAACATGTCGACAAATGAGTCGAAGGCCGTATACAAGAACACCACGCTCGACATTCGTCAGTATAAGCGTCTGCAGATGTTTGTGCATGCCAATGCCTTTGAGCAGAATACAACTAATCTGACAGACAATCAGCTTGCCGTGTTTGTCCGTCTTGGAAGCGACTATAAGAACAACTACTACGAGTATGAGATACCTCTGAAACTTACTGCTCCGGGTGAATACAACAGATATAGCCTGGCTGACTGTAAGCTCGTATGGCCGGAGGAGAATATGCTCGACATACCGCTGAGCGTGTTCACATCGCTGAAGAAAGAACGCAACAAGGCCCGCGGACTCGGACTTGCATCATACAACACCGTGTATTCGGCCTATGATGAAGACAAGCCTAACAACAAGGTGAGCATCATGGGTAATCCTACCCTTGGCGAAGTTAAGGTCATGATGATAGGTGTGCGTAACCTTTCGGGCGAGATGAAGTCAGGAGAGGTGTGGGTCAATGAGCTCCGTCTGAAGGAATATAACAACGAAGGCGGATGGGCAGCACAGGGAGCGCTCAACGTTCAGCTGTCGGATGTTGGAACTATAAACGCTACAGGAAAAATAGTTACCGACGGATTCGGCGGACTTGAAGACGGCGTAGCCGAGCGTTCGCAGGACGACTATAAGACTTACAGCTTCACGGCCAACGTAGAGTTGGGCAAGTTCTTCCCCGACAAGGCCAAGGTTACGGCTCCGCTTTATTACTCTATAACGCAGGAAGAAACACGTCCGAAGTATAATCCGCTTGATACGGATATGCTCCTTGAAGATGCTCTCGAGGCAACTGCCAACGAGCATGAGCGCGACTCTATAGAGAGCATTGCCGTGACGAAGACCACAAACACCAACTTCTCATTGTCGAATGTGCGTGTCGGAATACAGACCAAGCGTCACCCCATGCCGTACGACCCGGCTAACTTCTCGTTCTCTTACAGCCACAGCCACCGACACACAAGCGGCGAGACAACCGTCTATGAGAACGAAGACAACTGGCGCGGAGCCATCAACTACAGCTACACTCCTGTCTACAAGACCTTCGAGCCGTTCAAGAAGATGATAAAGAGCAAGAGTAAGTGGTATGACATCGTGAAGAACTTCGGTCTTAACTGGCTGCCGCAGAACATAACGTTCGACACGGAAATGCTGCGCAACTATTATGAACTTCAGGAGCGCGACATGGAAAGCACCGACGGCAATCAGCTGCCGCTGACCTTCAGCGAGCAGTTCTTGTGGAACCGTGAGTTCTCGATACGCTGGGACTTGACCAAGAATCTCCACATGAACTTCAACAGTGCCACACATGCCGAGATAGAAGAGCCTTACACGCCGATAAACAAAGACCTCTATCCCGATCAGTATGCGGCATGGAAAGACTCTGTGTGGACAAGTATAAAGGACTTTGGACGCCCGCTTGACTATAACCAGACGTTCAACATGTCGTATCAGTTGCCGCTGAATCTTATTCCGATATTCGACTGGATCAACTCTGATGCCAACTATAATGCAACCTACAGCTGGACCCGCGGAACCGACCTTGAGGACGGAACGTCGCTGGGTAACGAGATATCTACAAACCGCACGTTCAACCTTAACGGAACGTTCAATCTTGAAAGGCTTTACAACCATGTGCCGTTCCTGAAGAAGGCCAACGACAGATTCAACAAGAGTTCGAGAACGTCGCGCACGTCTCAGCTGAAGAGACGCAACCAGCTGAAGCAGGCAAAGAACTCTGCCAACAACAAGACGTCGAAGGCCGACGACAAGAATGGCAGAAACGGCGGTAAGGACGGAAAGGACGCCGACAAGGAAAAAAGCTTGCTGCCGAAGAACAAGCGCAGCTTTGAAAAGGAGATTGTGCTTAATCCTGACACCACGCTGATAGTGTCTCACGGCAAGAACAGCAAGAGACTCATGGTGACGGCCAAGACAAAGGACGGCAAGGCCTTCAGGCTGAAGTATAAGGCTGTAGACAACAACCGCATAAAGATAACGTCGAAGGTTGACAGCACGACGACGCTGAAGCTCACCGTTACGCCGAAGGCTCCGCTGGACGAGAACGTCTGGTATAAGACAGCCCAGTGTGTGGCACGCGGACTGATGCTCGTGCGCAACGTTAGCTTCTCTTACCGCAACCAGTACAGCATGTATCTGCCGGGCTTCATGCCCAACGTTGGCGACGTGTTCGGTCAGCGCAGCGGCGGAACAATGGCTCCGGGTCTCGACTTTGCGTTCGGCTTTGTTGACGACAGCTACATCGAGAAGAGTGCCGAGCGCGGCTGGCTGCTCATGAACGACAGCGTGGCCACGCCTGCCACGACAAGTCTGACAGAAGACCTGCAGCTCAGAATGACACTCGAACCGGTGAAGAACCTGAAGATAGACCTCAACGCAAGCCGCACCGAAACCAAGTCGAAGAGCATACAATATATGTACTCCGGCTCGCCGACCACACAGAGCGGAACGCTCACCATGACCACGATAAGTCTTGGCAGCGCGTTTGAGGGAATGGGCGACGCCACCAACGGCTATCATTCGGCTACATTCGAGAAGTTCTGCAACTCGCTCGAGTCGTTCCGAAGCCGTGTCGAGGCACAGTACACCAATGCCGAATATCCTGCCGGAAGCTCGCTTGCCGGACAGAAGTTCGACCCTGCCAACGGATCTGTCAGCAAGTACAGCGCCGACGTAATGATACCGGCCTTCCTTTCTGCCTATACGAGCATGGGCGGCAACTCGCTGAACATATTCCCCGCACTGTCGCGCCTGCTGCCTAACTGGACGGTGAAATATAGCGGACTGTCACAGTTGCCGTGGTTCCGCGACGTGTTCAAGAGCTTCAACATCAACCATGCCTACAAGAGCATCTATGCCATCGGCTCATACAGCTCTTACAGCACGTTTATGGAATATATGAACGGTCTGGGCTTCGTCAGCGACGTGTCAACCGGCAACCCCGTGCCGAGCAGCATGTATAACATCAGCACCGTGAGCATCAACGAGGCCTTCTCGCCGCTGCTCGGAATAGACATGACCTTCAACAACAATCTTACCTGCAAGCTGGAGTACCGCACAACGAGAGTGCTCAGCCTCAGTATGACAAGTATACAGATCAACGAGGCCACCAGTCACGACTGGGTTGTGGGCATGGGTTACAAGATAAACAACTTCAAACTGTTTGGCGGACGCCGCCGTCGCAAGGTGAAGAGCAGCCGCAGCAACGACGAAAACAACAACAACTCAACGTCGAACAGCTCGCGCAGCACCGGATTCAACACCGACCTCAACTTGCGTCTCGACCTGTCTTACCGCAAGCAGGCGTCTATCTGCCGCGACATAGCCTCGATGACAAGCTCAGCCAGCAGCGGCAACTCGGCGTTCAAGCTGTCGTTCTCGGCTGACTACACGCTGTCGCGCCTGCTCACAATGAGCTTCTATTACGACCGCCAGACCAACACGCCGTTGCTTTCGAGCAGCAGCTATCCCACCACCACTCAGGACTTTGGCCTGAGCCTGAAGTTCTCGCTTACGCGATAAAGACATACGCCAAGGCGCACACATCCCTGCGGAACAAAGCCAATGCCATGCGGCATGGCTCCTCAGGATATGTGCGCCTTGGCGTTTTTATGTACAGCCTGTTAGAGTTAACCCCCAATCCGTTATTATGATTAGGTCTGTATTTTTGCTTTATATCGAGCAGCCTTTTGTTGAATTTTTTGCAGACATAGCGGGCTATGTCAAGAAAAAGCGAACAAAAAGACGCCAATAGAAACAAGAAGGCGGGCTGAAAGCATGAACACACAAAATTGATAAAGCTATGTGCAGTCTAATGGCGGATTGGGGTTAAATGCTGTCGAGAGCCTGACTCAGGTCGTCTATAAGGTCGTCGGCATTCTCGATGCCTACCGACAGGCGTATCGTGTCAGGCCCAATGCCCTGGCTCATCTGCTCTTCGGGCGTGAGCTGAGAGTGGGTCGTGCTGGCAGGATGTATCACGAGCGACTTTGCGTCGGCCACGTTTGCCAGCAGAGAGAATATCTTGAGGCTGTCTATAAACCTGAAAGCCTCCTGCCTGCCGCCCTTGATGTTGAACGTGAAGATAGAGCCTGCGCCTCTGTCGTAGTATTTTTTGTAGATGTCATGCCCCTTGTGCGACGGCGTCTCCAGACCCTGCAGCAGCATGAAGGCGTTAAACGGACTTATGGCTGCCCCCGTGTCGCGCAGCAGCGTTGCCCTTATGCGTGTTATGTATGCCGCCCGTCCGGCTGCCTCGGTGAACACCAGTCCGTGATATCTGGCATCAGGACTTGTAAGCTGTTCAAACTTTTGTCCGGCATTCCAGTCGAAGTTTCCGCTGTCTACAATCACTCCTCCTAACGAAGTGCCGTGGCCGCCGATGAACTTCGTAGCCGAGTGTACCACGATGTCGGCGCCGTGCTCTATCGGTCTTATTATATAAGGTGTGCCGAAAGTGTTGTCCACAATCAGCGGCAGACCGTGCCTGTGGGCAATGTCGGCTATGGCCCTTATGTCCGCCACGTCAGAGTTGGGGTTGCCCAGCGTTTCAATAATCACAGCCTTGGTGTTGTTTCTTATGGCGCTTTCAATGGCGTCGAGGTCGTATATGTCTACAAAGGTTACGCTTATGCCATAGTCAGTCAGCGTGTGAGCGAGCAGATTATATGTTCCCCCGTATATGTTCTTCTCCGCCACGATGTGGTCGCCCTGCCTTGCCAGGTTCATTATGGCATACGTTATGGCCGCAGCCCCCGATGCCACGGCCAGTGCGCCCACGCCGCCCTCGAGCGCTGCCATGCGTGTCTCGAGCGCCTCCTGCGTGGGGTTGGTCAGCCGGCTGTATATGTTGCCCTGCTGTTTCAGGCTGAAGCGCGCCTCGGCGTCGGCAGCGTTATCAAACACGTATGCCGCCGTCTGATATATGGGCACGGCCCTTGCTCCCGTGACAGCGTCGGCATGTTCCTGTCCGGCATGCAGCTGCAGCGTCTCAAATCTCAGTTTTCCGTCATTCTTGCTCATGTCGTTTGTCTTGTTAGGGTTATACATTATCCTTAATGTTGTTTTCGTCCTGCAAAGTTATAAAGTATGGATTATTCTGCCAATATGTGTCCGTAATTTAGAAAATATCACTATATTTGCCTTCGTATTTAGAAAAATAATATTTGCAAATGCCGCTTTCGGCATCTAAAAAGAAAAATATTCTATGGCAGCAACAGACAAACTCGACAAGGTAGACCTACAGATATTGCAGGCACTGCAGGATAACGCCCGGCTCACAACACGCGAACTGGCGTCGCGCGTCAGTCTTTCGTCCACCCCGGTGTTCGAGCGCCTTAAGCGTCTTGAGCGCGAAGGCTATATAATGAAATATGTGGCTGTGCTCAACGCCGACAAGCTCAACCGCGGCTTCGTGGTGTTCTGCAAGGTAAAGCTGACGCGCCTCAACAGCGATGTGGCAGCCATGTTTGCCGGCGTGGTCAGGTCGCTGACGCAGGTTACTGAGTGCTACAACATCTCCGGCGGATACGACTATCTGCTTAAGGTGAACGTTACCGACATGAAGAGTTACAGGGATTTCATCCTCAACGTGCTCGGCCGTCTCGACTATCTGTCGTCTATCGAGAGTGTCTTTGTCATGGACGAGATAAAGCACGACTATGGTCTGTCGCTCATTTAGCGTCCTGCATCTTACAGTCTGTAAGCATCCCGACGCCTTGAAGTACTATTGTGCCGTTTTGTTTGCATGCGTCGTGCCGTCAGGGTGGGGCGCATGCCGTTCGGTTGCTATGCTTTTGCCTTTTAAAAGGTGACCTTTCGCAGTGTGAAAGATGCCCTTTTGCATTCTGAAAGGATAGCTTTTAGTTTATAATCAAATGTTTGTTGTTTTCTTTTGATTATAGAATTATTTGTGGAATTTTCGTGATAGATACAAACAAATATAGATATTTTACTTACGGTTTTTATCTGCTCGTGCCTCTCCGGGCGTGTCTGTCGGGTGCTTTTCGGCCTGTCGGGACAGCCGTTTAGGTGGTTCTGCTTTCAATTCGTAACTAACGTTTTGTGTAATAAAGTGCTAATCTTCGAGCTTATTGTAAATATAAGCCATGATATACACCTGTTGGCTGTGTGTTTTAGTGCCGTTGTGATATAAAACACCGCATTTTTCGTATTGATTGGTCTAAAATTCTTTAAAACGCATTATTATTGCTCTAATTATTTTGAAGTTTGCCGTTGAAACACTATCTTTGCACAAAACAAGGCGATTTGTGCAGTTAATGACAGTCCGTGAGTCTGTTCATGCCCGCAAAATCAGTCTATATACTCAAATCTTATTCGCTATGGAATCAATACAAAATTTTGACGACATTGTCAGCCGTCAGTGTTCTGTTACTAACAGAAAGCGTGTGGCAGTAGTCTGCCCGGCCGACTCTCACACTGAATATGTAGTAGGACGATGTCTTAAGGAAGGAATTGCCGACTTCTTGTTGGTGTGTGTTGGTGAGTGTAAACCTGAGTTCGAGCGTCTCCGCTCGATGTATGAGGGACATGTAGAGGTGTATCTGGAGCCTACTCCCGACGATGCGGCCTATAAGGCTGTGGATCTTGTCAGGGAGGGTCAGGCTGCCGTGCTCATGAAGGGCACGCTCAACACCGATAACCTTTTACGCGCCATTCTTAATAAAGAGCACGGACTGCTTGAGCCTGGCAGAGTATTGAGCCATATAACTATTGCCCAGATACCGAGCTACCGCAAGCTTATCGTGTTCTCAGACGCAGCAGTGGTTCCGCGTCCTACTCTCGATCAGTTTGACGCCATACTGCGTTACACCGTCAGCGCAAGTCGCCACATGGGCGTAAGCTGTCCTAACGTGGCTCTTATCAACTGCACAGAGAAGGTGAACGAGAAGTTCCCTCACACAATCTGCTACGAAGAACTGAAGAAGCGTGCAGAGGCAGGCGAGTACGGCGACGTGTGTCTGGGAGGCCCGATGGATGTCAAGACGGCATGCGATGCCGACAGCGGAAGCATCAAGGGCATAACATCGCCCGTTGTGGGCAATGCCGACGTGCTGATATTCCCCAATATCGAGTCGGGCAACGTCTTCTATAAGACAATCACATTGTTTGCAAAAGCCGAGACGGCAGGCATACTCTGCGGTACAACAGTGCCCGTTGTTGTTGCTTCACGTGCCGACTCGTGCGAGTCAAAATATTACAGTCTGGCTCTTGCCTGCACAGGCATACTTGGCTGACGCGCCCTCAGGGCAAAAACATTTCCATGTGAGCGTGGCTGCCTCTGGCGGCCATGCCATAGATAATTGTTCTTTAACTTATCATTTATACAATTTGTCTTGAATGAAAATTTTTGTAATAAACCCTGGCTCTACGTCAACTAAACTTGCTGTTTATGAAGACGAAAAGTCTGTATGGATGACCGGCGCACACCATCCGGTGAGCGAGCTTGCCGCATTCCATCATATCAGTGACCAATACGAATATCGTCGTGATTTCATCCTCAAGTGTCTAGAGGAGGCCGGCATCGAGCTGAAGTTCGACGCCGTTATCGGACGCGGCGGACTGCTGAAGCCTCTTAAGGGAGGCGTTTATGCCGTCAACGACAAGATGAAGCACGACCTCATACATGCCCAGATGGAGCATGCCTGCAACCTCGGAGCGCTCATTGCAGACGAGATTGCCGTGCGCTGCTCTTGTCCGGCATATATAGCCGACCCGGTGGTTGTCGACGAGCTTTGTCCCGAAGCACGCTTCACGGGTATTCCCGGCATGGAGCGCAAGTCGGTGTTCCACGCCCTCAACCAGAAGGCTGTTGCAAGAAGATACGCCGCTTCGATAGGCCGCAAGTATGAAGATCTTAACCTCATCGTCGTGCATCTTGGCGGAGGAATCTCTATTGGTGCGCACCGCAAGGGCAAGGTGATCGACGTAAACAACGCCCTCGACGGCGAAGGACCTTTCTCAACAGAGCGTGCGGGTACGCTTCCGGCAGGCCAGCTCGTTGCGATGTGCTTCAGCGGAGAATACACACAGAAGCAGATCAAGCAGATGATAAGCGGCCGCGGAGGTCTCACGGCTTATCTCGGCACCAACGACATGATAACAATCTCGCGCAATGTGGAGGAAGGCGACGAGCACGCCAAGAACGTAGTAGACGCCATGCTCTACACCATCGCCAAGCAGATAGGCGCCATGCATGTGGCCCTTGTAGGAAAGGTGGACGCCATAATCTTTACCGGCGGCATTGCCTACGACACTTATTGCACCGACAGACTGAAGGCACAGGTTGAATATATAGCTCCTGTGGTTATCTGTCCGGGCGAGGACGAGATGGGCTCTCTTGCCTACAACGCCCTCGAAGCACTCAGGGGAACGCTGCCGCTGCTCGAGTACACGGGCGAGGATCTGTAACAGAATTTTACTTATTAGCATATACGCAGCACCGCACTTTGTGTGGTGCTGCGTAGCTTAATTGTAACACCGGTGAAACATTCGTGTAAACCGGTGTTGTTAATTTAGCACCCTGAACAAACTGTAATTAATATACACAAAAGATGAAAAGATTTTCTTTACTTGCTAATGCCGTTGCGGCGGTGTTGATGTTCACGGCCTTTGGCAGCGCCAGAGCGTTGGCTGCGGGAGCCGACAGGCCGAAACTCGTTGTGGGAATTGTTGTTGACCAGATGCGCTGGGACTATCTTTACCGTTATTACGACATGTTTGGCGAAGGCGGATTCAGGCGTCTTATGAATGAGGGCTTCAGTTGTGAGAACACGATGATAAACTATGTGCCCTCGATAACGGCAGTTGGCCATGCGTCGATATACACCGGCACCGTGCCTGCCATACACGGAATAGCAGGCAACAACTTCCTGCTGAACGGCAAGATGGTGTACTGCTGCTCCGACTCAACCGTCAGCACAGTGGGCAGCAAGTCGGCTGAGGGCAAGATGTCGCCCCGCAACATGCTCACAACCACCATCGGCGACGAGCTTAAAATAGCCACCGACTTTAAGGCAAAAGTCATCGGCGTGTCGCTCAAAGACCGCGCCGCAATACTCCCTGCAGGACATGCTGCCGACGGAGCTTACTGGATTGACTATTCAACAGGCACCTTCATAAGCAGCACCTACTATATGAAAGAACTGCCGAAGTGGGCCGTTGACTATAACAAGAGCATCGGCAAGGTGACGAAAGACCAGATATGCTACACGCCGCTCGGCAACAAGATAACTGAGGAAATGGCCAAGGCTGCCGTGGCAGGAGAGCAGCTCGGCGGCGACAATGTAACCGACCTGCTTGCCGTAAGCTTCTCTTGCACAGACATGATAGGCCATAAGTATGGCACTCACAGCGACAAGACGCGTGAGATTTATGTTGACCTCGACAAGCGTCTGGCCGACCTGTTCGGCTATCTCGACCAGAATGTAGGCAAGGACCAGTATCTCGTGTTCCTTATGGCCGACCACGGAGCAGCCAACAGCATACTGCTGTCGCGCGAACACGGCATTCCTGCCGACGGCTTTGTGGTGCCGAAGGTTGAGAAGGAACTTGACGCGTATCTCATGAACAAGTTCGGCTCAAAGACCAGTCTGGTGCGCTGCATAGACAGCTACAAGGTGTTTATCAACCATGAGGCCGTTGAGGCTATGGCGGTAAGTCTTGACGACGTGAAGAAGGCTGCCATTGAGTGGCTGAAGAAAGACCCGATGTTTGCTTATGTGGTTGACCTTGAGCACGTGTCGGAGGCAACGGTTCCTGCACTTATCCGCGAGAAGATTATCAACGGATACAACCGCATGCGCAGCGGCGACATACAGCTGATAGTGCAGCCGGCCAACTATGATGTGTATGGAGAGAAGATTGACGGCGGAACAACTCACGGCACATGGAACCCCTACGATGCGCACATTCCGTTCCTGCTGATGGGATGGCACGTAGAGCCGGGCGAGACTCACGAAAGAGTGTGGATGACAGACATCGTGCCTACGGTGTGCGCCATGATAGACATACAGATTCCTAACGGCAGCATCGGCAATCCTGTTACAGCCGTTACTGACCGCTAAGACCAAGGGCGGCGAGCCTGCTGCTCATCTCGGCCACGCTGACCGTGCCAAGCACCACGCGGCCGTCTTTGTCGATAAGATATAAGGTGGGAATCCACCTGACGTTATAAGCCGTGGAAATAGAACTCTCTTTCCACGGCTTTAATTCGCTGAACTGAATCCAGCTAAGAGCGTTCTCGCTGATATACTGCTGCCACTGGTCTCTGTCGGTGTCGAACGAAACGCCAACAAACACCACGCCCTGCGGAGCATAAGTGGCATACATTTGCTTCATGTTTTCGGTTTCTTTCTGGCAGTCGGGACACCACGACGCCCAAAACTCTATCAGAACATACTGTCCGCGCAGCGAGCTGAGCGCGAAGCCCTCGGGCCGGCTGTCGGTGTATATCATGAAGTCGGGGGCAATGGTGCCTTCTTCCAGCATTCCTTTTCCGTATTCGTTGTCGTCGTCTCCGCCTACCGTGCATGAAGCCATGCATAGCAGTGCCGTCAGAAATGCAGTCAGCTTGATTATCAAAGTGTTGTTCATGTTGCCGTGTCTTTTGTTTTTGCCGGCCTGCCTGTTGGTGTGTGCCGTAGCCTGCCGCAAGGTTTAACATGTGTCTCTGTCTGCAAAAATAAGATATTTATGTCACTTCTGCAAGCCGCAGGGCTTACAACTTAATGCTGTCTGACGCTTTTTTCTGTGCCTGGCCGTATGCGCCTCAGCCTTTCAGGGCAGGTTCCGCTTGTCGTGTTTTGTGGCATTGTAAACAGAAAACTTTTTGATTTTGACGCTCTCAGAATGCCCATGCTCTTGGCAAAAGCATGGTTTCGGATGAAAAACTCCAATTTTTTAATGTTCTATGTAACGTCTTGCTTATCAGATGGTTATGCTTAAATGTACGATTATGCGTATGGCTTGAGAATGCAAAACATGGCCTTTTGTATGCCAAAAGCATAGCTTTCATGATGCAAAACGGCACAAATCATGACGCAAACTCATTGCTTTCAGTGTGTAAAACTGATGATTTGTTGGCTATTTCGTATCAGTTTTGTGAACGTAAGTTAATGAAATGGGACTTTAGTCGGTGTTAAATTAACATCCGTTTAAAGTCCGTCTTCCAGATTACGGAAAACTCTGTACATAATTATCCGCCTTGCCTGCCATGCGAAAAGGCACAAAAAAAGTCTGCCGTCCGTAAGTTAAGGGCGGCAGACTCTTGTCTGTTTTATCATCAGTTTCAGGCGTGCATCCGGCGTTTGGGCATCTTTCCTCGCGCTGGCAGCAAAGCCCTCGACTTGTCAGTCTTTCTTGTTGTCGTAGGCGTGGAGCGGATAGTCTATCGTGTAGTGAAGTCCGCGGCACTCCTTGCGCTCTATTGCCTGACGCGTAATCAGGTAGCCCACGTTGATCATGTTGCGCAGCTCGCAGATGTCGCGGCTTGCCTTTACGCGCTTAAACAGGGCTTCGGTCTCCTCATACAGCAGGTCGAGGCGGTCCCATGCGCGCTTCAGTCGCAGGTTACTTCTTACTATGCCCACGTAGTTGCTCATGGTCTGGCCAACCTCCTTGACGCTCTGTGTTATGAGAACCTTCTCCTCGTTGGTCATCGTTCCCTCGTCGTTCCACTCAGGAATCTGCGTGTTGAAACTGTATTCGTCAACATGTTCGAGGCAGTGGCGTGCCGCAGCGTCGGCATATACAACGGCCTCAATCAGCGAGTTGCTTGCCAGACGGTTGCCTCCGTGCAGTCCGGTGCATGAACATTCGCCTATGGCATACAGGCGGTGTATGCTCGATTCGCCGTTGAGGTCAACCTTGATGCCTCCGCACATATAGTGGGCTGCAGGTCTTACGGGTATATAGTCTTTTGTGATGTCTATGCCTATCGACAGACACTTCTGGTAGATGTTGGGGAAGTGGTGCTTGGTTTCCTCGGCGTCCTTGTGCGTAACGTCAAGGCATACGTGGTCAAGTCCGTGAATCTTCATCTCCTTGTCTATAGCGCGTGCAACGATGTCGCGTGGCGCAAGCGACAGGCGCTTGTCGTATTTTTCCATGAACGACTCGCCGTTAGGCAGCCTCAGTATGCCTCCGTAGCCGCGCATTGCCTCGGTGATGAGGTATGCCGGATGAGTCTCTCCGGGATGATAGAGCGCTGTCGGGTGGAACTGCACGAACTCCATGTCCTGCACTGTTCCCTTTGCGCGGTATACCATGGCCTCGCCGTCGCCCGTAGATATAATCGGGTTGGTGGTCGACTGGTACACGGCTCCGCATCCTCCCGTACACATAAGCGTAACCTTGCTCAGGTAAGTGTCCACCTTCTCTGTGTCAGGATTCAGCACGTAGGCACCGTAGCACTCAATGTCTGGTGTGCGTCTTGTCACCTCGATGCCCATATGGTGTTGCGTTATAATCTCTACCGCAAAGTGATTTTCCTTTATTTCTATCTCCGGCGTGTTCCTCACAGCCTCCATCAGGCCTCTCTGTATCTCGGCTCCCGTGTCGTCGGCATGGTGAAGGATACGGAACTCAGAGTGTCCTCCTTCGCGGTGAAGGTCAAACTCTCCGTTCTCTTTCTTGTCGAAGTTCACTCCCCATTTGACGAGTTCTGCTATTTGCGCCGGCGCGTTTCTTACAACTTGCTCCACAGCCTTGCGGTCGCTTATGTAGTCACCCGCAATCATTGTGTCCTCAATGTGCTTTTCAAAGTTGTCCACCTTGAGGTTGGTTACTGACGCTACGCCGCCTTGGGCAAACGCTGTGTTTGCCTCGTCAAGTGTAGTTTTGCAAATAATACATATCTTGCCTTTGTGTGCTCTTGCAATTTTAAGGGCATAGCTCATACCGGCAACTCCTGCGCCGATAATCAAAAAGTCGTATTTGAATACCATAAAGATATATTATAAAACATTTGCAAAAGTAATAAGAATTTTTGAAATTGAGTGTGCCTGATTTCTATTTTTGACATATATAAGGTTACTTTAAAACATCAAAATGCCACTTTTAATGATAAAATAGCTACCTTTGCATGGTCAAAAAAATAGATGTTGGTGGTCCGTGTGGCCTGTCTGCCGGCTTCGTCGGCGCGCTTTTGTCGCCCGCAGGCGTGTTGTCTGCCGCTGCGCTGCTTTCGTGCCGTAAGACCGGCAAGGGCATTCTGCCATACGGCAAATATTTAAAAACAGTGTTTCAGTGAACCGTTCTTTCCATTATCGTGCGTCGTGGCTCAATTACACGTGCATAGCTATAGTTGCAGGGGCAGCCATATATTCTTTATGGCACCGCTCTGCCGTCAATGCCCTTGTGGGCTTTTTGCTTATGGGTGTCGTCGTCCTGATGATAGAGAGGATAATACATACGGCCTATGTGCTCACGTCCGACGGACGGCTGATCATCAGTCGCGGCCGCTTTTCGCGCAGCCTGTCTGTCCCCGTCAACGAGATTATCCGCATGAGGGTGGTCAGGCCCGGTCTGCTTGGCGTGAGATACATCCTTATAGAGTATGGCGCAGGGCACGAAACCACTGTGCAGCCGGTCAATGAGGAGGCCTTTATGCGCGAGGTGAGAGACCGGCAGGAGCGCATAAGCTTAAACATTAATAAAGATGAAGATAAAGAATAACAGAAATACAGAATCTGCAATAAAGCTGTTTTTTGCCTTGATGCTGGTTGCCATGGTGTCTGTTACGGGCATGGCAGGCGCGGCAAGCGGGCGCGGAAGCATGGAGGCATACGCCGTTAATGACGAAGACACGGCCGACGCCGACACCGTTATATCCGAAGAAGACCTGCCCTGGCCGGCAAATGTAAAGGCAAGGATAGGCTCGCTTCTTGAGAACGACATGTTTGAGACGTCGACTGTGGGCATTATGGTGTACGACCTTACGGCCGACTCGGCTATATTCTGCCACAACGCGCGGCAGCTTATGCGTCCGGCAAGCTCGCTGAAGATGATGGTGGCTGTGGCCGCGCTCGACAGGCTGGGCTATGGCTATAAGTATAAGACCACGCTTTCTTATTCAGGTACGATAGACAGCTGTGTGCTCAGGGGTGATATTTATTGCAAGGGCGACTTTGACCCTGCGTTCACAACGTCCGACCTCAATGACTTCGTAGACAGCCTGAAGAGTCTTGGCATCGACACTATTGCAGGCGACATCTGTGCCGATTTCTCCATGAAAGACGACGACCGCCTCGGCGAGGGATGGTGCTGGGACGACGACAACCCTGTGCTATCGCCGCTGCTTGTATCGCGAAAGGACGAATTCGTGGAGTCGTTCAGAAAGAAGCTTGACAGGGCAGGCATCGTCGTAGACGGCAGCGTGCGCTCATGCCGCACGCCCGGCAACGCCCGCAGGATATGCACCGTTGAGCGGGCTATAGGCGACGTGATGATCCGCATGATGAAAAAGAGCGACAATCTTTATTCCGAATCGGTGTTCTATCATCTGGCAGCGTCTTCCGGTTCTTATGCTCCTGCCACGGCTAAGCAGGGCCGCCAGGTTATGAACCGGCTGATTCAGCAGCTCGGATTCAAGCCTTCAAAGTATTACATTGCCGACGGCAGCGGCCTGTCTCTGTATAATTATGTGTCGCCCGAGCTTGAGGTGGCATTCCTGAAATATGCCTATAAGCATAAAAAGATATATGAGCCGCTGCGCGAACTCATGCCTGTGGCCGGCGTTGACGGAACGCTTGACGACCGCATGCTGCGCGGATATGCTCGCGGCAATGTGCATGCCAAGACCGGAACCGTTACCGGCGTGAGTGCCCTTGCGGGCTATTGCACGGCTGCCAACGGCCATGTGCTGTGCTTCTCGATAATCAACATGGGCATAAGACACTCGTCTTCGGGCCGCCGTTTTCAAGACCGCGTGTGTGAGGCGCTGTGCCGTCCTTGACCATAAGGCAGGTTAGTCCGTCATGGCTAGCCTGCCTTTTTTAGTTTTTATGCCTAATTTTATTTAATAAAAAGTTTGGTAATATTACTTATGTTTATACCCGATAGGGTGTAATCTGAGATAAAATTAATAAAATTATACCCTAAAAGGTATAATTGTTATATTTCTTTTGTATATTTGTACCCAAACGGGTATAAAATGGACGACAGACTGATAGCAGATTTTGTTAAAGAAATGCGAAAGAAGTTTAACCTCACTCAGGTAGACCTGGCCGACAAGTCGGGCGTTGGTCTGCGCTTTGTCCGTGAGCTGGAGCAGGGCAAGCAGACCTTGCGCATGGACAAAGTGAACCAGGTGCTGAGCCTTTTTGGCCGACAGGTGGGTGCCGTGGAGATACGCTCCGGGCGCGAACATGAGTAGGCTGTGCCGTGTGCCGTTATGCGGGGCATGGCCGTATGGCGTGTTTGTCTCCGTGTTTTTTATTCCTTACAGACTAAAACCTTGTGCCTATGAAAACAGCGATAGTATATCTTTACGACCGTCTGGCAGGGCGACTCACTGAAGACGAGAACGGATTTACGTTCTTGTACGACCCCGACTTTCTTGCTTCCGACGGGGCAGAGGCCGTCAGCCTTACGCTGCCGCTTACCGACAAGCCTTATCACGACACCGTGCTGTTTCCGTTTTTCGACGGACTTATTCCTGAGGGATGGCTCCTCAACATTGCCGAGAAGAGCTGGAAGATAAACCAGCGCGACCGCATGTCGCTGCTTCTTGCCTGCTGCAAGGACTGCATAGGGGCTGTGAGCGTGGTGCCGGAACAGGACGACAAGGAGGAAGAACGGGAAGAATGAAAAATTAAAAGGTAAAAATTAAAAATTTAAATCCTCTGTCTCGGTGTTCTTTTGTTTATCCAATTATGAATTATGAATTAATAATTATGAATTAACCATGAGGTGTCTTTATTGTTACAAGGAGTTGAAGGAGGGGCAGACCGACTTTCATCCGGCTTGTGCCCGCAAGTTTTTCGGCACGCGCAATGCGCCTTCGCTGCCTTATGTCAGGGCGCAGCTGGGCGACCTGGCGCGTCAGGTGGTGCGCAGTCAGACTACGCTTACGGGTGTGCAGGCAAAGCTCTCGCTCGACATCGACCGCGGAGGCAGGAACGAGCCCGACCGCTTTACCATCGTTGGCCTGTGGGGACGCTTCATCCTGAAGCCTCAGACCACCACATACCGTGCGCTGCCCGAGCTTGAAGACCTGACGATGCATCTGGCCGAGGCAGCCAAGATAACCGTAGTTCCGCATAGCCTTATACGCTTCAGCGACGGCGAGCTGTGCTACATAACAAGGCGAATAGACCGCACGGCCGACGGGCACAAGATACCGATGGAGGATATGTGCCAGCTGACGGAGAGGCTTACCGAGTATAAATATAAAGGCTCTTACGAGCAGATAGCCAAGGCGATAAAGAAATATTCGGCCACGCCGAAGCTCGATGTGGTAAACTTCTGGGAGGTTGTTGTCTTTTCATGGATAACGGGCAACGCCGACATGCACCTGAAAAACTTCTCGCTTTACAACGCCATGGACGGCTCGTATACGCTCACTCCGGCTTACGACATGCTCTCAACGGCCCTCGTAATGCCCGAGGACACCGAGGAACTGGCTCTGACGCTCAACGGAAAGAAGCGCAAGCTGCGCAAGGCCGACTTCATAAAGTCGATAGCTTCGTCGGGCATTGAGGAGAAGGTGATAGAGAACATGGCGCGCAAGTTCAGCCGCGTGTTGCCTAAGTGGTTTGAGCTTATCGACATGTCGTTCCTGCCGGAAGACATGAAGCATCAGTATAAGACGCTCATCCTGCGCCGCATAATAATGCTGAAATAGGATAAGCCCAGGGCTTGGCGGTAGCTGCTGAGGCGGAGGCATGTCGCCGGTTAGCCTCGGCCGGTGGGCAGATGCAGCCCTGCCTGCATGACGCTCTTGCCGCATCATATCGCCGTTGCTTATGGCTTTTGTAACCTACACATATTCAGCACGTTACAAAAGGCCGTCTTTCACTTTTCGAAAGACGGTCTTTTAGCTTGTAAAAGATGCCCTTTTGCATGCCGAAAGATGGCCTTTTGCAAAGCGGGTGTTCCTGGTCTTTGCTGTCTGACATTCATTTCGGGGCGTTATCCGTGAAATGTCAGACAAATGTCAGTAAGTTTTTTCACTGCAAAACAGCCAAATCGTTACTTTTGCATAGTTGCCACAGCTTGCGCCAGACTGCTGCCGCGCAGCCGTCGGAATGTGTACCTTCGGCATGCTGACTGAATGTCTGGCAGCAGCGGCAGCATGCTTGCGCAATGTAACAACCCGGATAGTTCAGATTTAAGCATTATGCGAAAGATACTTGTTTTTGCCATCTTGCTCACGGCTTTGGCTTTCGGCATAGACGCCCTTGACCGCAAGGACGATATGCCCGACATGGAACGGCGGCTCATGGAGCGGCTCAACGTGGCGCCGCTTGCAGAATATAAAGACCGCGACTTTGGCTTCGTGGCACGTTATCCCGACATATTCGTAAAGAACAACGACACCACCGGCCGCTATTTCGGATGCTCGCGCTTCGACTTCTGGCAGCTCACGATAGAGTGCTACGTGGTCTACGACAGAGAGGAGCGCGGCTTCAAGGAGTATATGGACTCGATAGCCTCTGCCATGAAGGCCGACTCATGCCGCCGCAGGGGCAACAGCTTTGTGGTGTCGTCGCCGCTTTATGAGGACGGGATGCTCATCGACGGATTCCGTTATTATGCAAAATATGTCAAGGGCAATAATGTATGGTTTGTCTATGCGCTGCATTATCCCGCGGCATACAGCAAGTCGCTCGGCCGTCTGTTCAGTCTTGTAGACGGATGGCAGGTGTGGAAATGAGCGTCATGCGGACGTGCCTGAATCCTCCGTGGAATGGTGCAGCGTGTTTAACCGTCAACCGTTCATTGCCCGAATGTGATTTTATCTTACAGACACATATATGCTCTAAGCCGTTCTAGTCTTTTCTGTTGTTGTCTTGCCGTCCGCCTTTCGTGTCGTCGTCGGCAGTCTCTGCCGGAAACAAACCGTAACAATGCTGAATAATGATGGCCGGTTTAGGGGGCGAAAAAGCGTCATGTGACGAGTTGTGATGAGTTGACAATTCAACTCGTCACACTGCATCTTGCTGATATTCTGCATGTTAAGGCCGGTTGTGACGAGTGACGAGTTTTTTAAGAAAAAGTTTTTCTGTCATTCTGCCTGGCAGCGAGCGGCTGCATAAGTCGGTCAGATTGTTATATGGAAGATAACTGAATATGGTAAAAACGAAGCCAGGCACATAGCGGAAACCGGTTCCGTATGTGCCTGGCTGTTGTTGTTACGCGTAGTAACGTATCAAATAAAAAGACTTTCAGATATCTTTGCCGAGACCGTCTTCATGTCTTTTCGTTTGTTCATTGTTTATTCCTCTGCGGCTTTCTCCTCAACTGCGCGGAAGTTTACCAAGTCTTCCTCGATGAAGCTCTTTACATAAGCAGAGTGGCCAATCACCTCAGCCTCAGCATGGCGTACATATACGTTGGCGCTCTTTGTGAAGAGGTGAGGAGCACGTGTGGCGTCGCTCAGTATGAGCAGTGACATGATTATGTCGCCGGTCATCTCGTACAGACGGCGTGCAAGGAAGTCCTGAACCTCCTGGTTGCCGGCCTCCTTTACATAGTTTACGGCCTGCTCATAGAGTTCTGTCATCTTGGCAACGCGTATCTGCAGCGGCTTCAGCTCTTCGGCAACCTCCTCAGCCAGCATCTCCTTGATGATAGAGAGGTAAGTTCCGTTGGTGATGTAGCGTATAGCGGCAACCACCTGCAGCTGCGTCGTACCCTCGTAGATAGAGAAGATACGTGCATCGCGGTAGAGGCGCTGGCTCTTATACTCCATGATGAAGCCCGAACCGCCGTGAACCTGTATTGCGTCGTAGGCGTTCTGGTTTACATATTCGGAGTTCATACCCTTTGCCAGCGGTGTGAATGCGTCTGCCAGACGTGTGTAGGTCTTCATCTCCTGGCGCTCCTCAGGTGTGAGCTTGCGCTCCTTCGAGATGTCCTCGAGAGCCTTGTAGAGGTCAACGTAGCGTGCTGTCTGATACAGAATGCTGCGTCCGGCGTCGAGTTTTGCCTTCATGCGTGCCAGCATGTCGTATACGGCCGGGAAGTTAATGATGGCCTTGTCAAACTGCTTGCGCTCCTTGGCGTATGCAAGAGCCTCGTTGTATGCAGCCTGGCTTACGCCCACGCTCTGTGCTGCGATGCCCAGACGTGCGCCGTTCATAAGTGCCATTACATATTTGATAAGACCCATGCGTGTGCTTCCGCAAAGCTCAGCCTTGGCGTTCTTGTATACAAGCTCGCAGGTAGGTGAGCCGTGGATACCCAGCTTGTTCTCAATGTGGCGCACTGTTACGCCGCCCTGACGCTTGTCATAGATAAACATTGACAGTCCGCGGCCGTCGTGTGTGCCGGCTTCGCTTCTTGCCAGAACGAGGTGGATGTCAGAGTCGCCGTTGGTGATGAAGCGCTTTACGCCGTTGAGCAGCCAGCAGCCTTCTTCCTCGCTGTATGTAGCCTTGAGCATTACGCGCTGCAGGTCGGAACCTGCGTCGGGCTCGGTGAGGTCCATACTCATTGTCTCGCCTGCGCAGACACGCGGAATATACTTCTGGCGCTGCTCCTCGTTGCCGAACTCATAGAGAGTCTCTATACAGTCCTGAAGGCTCCATATGTTCTGGAAGCCGGCGTCGGCTGCGGCAACAATCTCAGAAGCCATAGAGTAGGGAGTTACCGGCATGTTGAGGCCGCCGTAACGGCGAGGCATTGATATGCCCCAGAGTCCTGCCTTGCGTGTAACGTCAAGGTTCTCGTAGGTCTTCGATGCGTAGTGCATGCGTCCGTCAACGAGGTGCGGACCCTCGAGGTCTACTTCCTCACTGTTGGGCTCGAGCACGTTGGCAGCAATGTCGCCTGTAATCTCAAGCACTCTTTTATAATTCTCCAAAGCGTCCTGATAGTCAACAGGTGCGTCTGCATATTCATCCTTGTCGGCGAAGTTGCGCTCCTTCAGTTCGACAATCCTTTTCATTAAAGGATGGTTGAGGTGAAACTCAAACTCAGGATGGTCTGTATAATAGTTTGCCATTGTTGTTATTCTTTTTATGAGATAAATGGGAGCTGTGTTACGGCTGGCGTCGTGTCAGGGCCTTGCCTTGTGTCTGCCGCCGTGCGCCGGCTGTCGCGATGCGTAGGGCATGCTGTGCTGGCTTGTGGCTGTGAGGCTCAACTCCCGGTTTATTTGATTATTTGCTGTTCTGCTTGTAATACTTGATGAGTTTCGGAACCACGTCTTCAACGTTGCCTACGATTACGTAGTCGGCAATCTGGTTGATAGGAGCGTCGGGGTCGTTGTTCACCGAGATGATGATGCCTGAGTCCTGCATGCCGGCTATGTGCTGTATCTGGCCTGAGATACCGCAGGCGATATATACTTTAGGATGAACGGTTACACCGGTCTGTCCGATCTGTCTGTCGTGGTCAACGAAGCCTGCGTCAACAGCGGCGCGGCTTGCTCCAACCTCTCCGTGAAGTTCCTTTGCCAGCTTGAACAGCATGTCGAAGCCTTCCTTGCTGCCTACGCCGTAGCCTCCGGCAACAACGATAGGCGCGCCTTTAAGGTTGTTCTTAGCCTTCTCAACATGGCGGTCGATAACCTTTACGATATAGTCGGTTGTGGGAACATACTTCGCAACGTCGGCATAAACCACCTCGCCCTTGTAGTTCTCGTCGAGAATTTCGCGCTTCATCACGCCCTCGCGCACTGTAGCCATCTGCGGACGGTGGTCAGGGTTGACGATAGTAGCAACGATGTTTCCGCCGAAAGCGGGGCGTATCTGATACAGGAGGTTCTCATAGTGCTTGCCTGTCTTCTTGTCGTCGTAGTCGCCAATCTCGAGCTGTGTGCAGTCTGCGGTGAGTCCGCTTGTGAGAGATGACGATACGCGCGGACCGAGGTCGCGGCCTATTACGGTTGCTCCCATGAGGCAAATCTGCGGCTGTTCTTCCTTGAACAGATTTACCAGGATAGATGTATGCGGTGCGGATGTGTAGGGGAACAGTCCTTCAGCGTCGAATACAAACAGCTTGTCGACGCCGTAGGGCAGTATCTGGCTTTCCACTTTGCCCTTGATGCCTGTACTGGCAACCACGGCGTTGAGTTCAACACCGAGCTGGTTGGCCAGCTTGCGTCCTTTGGTGAGTAATTCTTGAGATACTTCGGCAACGGCAGTACCCTCTATTTCGCAATAAACAAAAACGTTATTCATAATTTACTTGCTTTATTTGTGAAAGAAAACCGGGAACGTGTCCTTGTGCATTTCTGTGGCATCATGCGTCCGCAGTTACCGTTAAGGCGGCGGAAGGCATGTGCAGCGGGCAGTTCCGCAGGTTCTTTTTATCCAATAATCTTTTCGTCCAACAGTTCTTTGATGAGGCAGTCGATCTCGTCGTCACAGCATGTGAGAGTCTTGCATTCCTTTGCCTGGAACACGATGTTCTTAACGGCTTTCACCTTTGTGGGCGAGCCTGCCAGTCCGCACTGCTGCGGGTCGCCGTCAACGTCGGCCACTGACCATTGGTTAAGTGTAAGATAAGGACGCTTCTCGTAGAGCTCGGCATAAGGCATGTCGGGTGTGCGCTCGAGCGGAACGGTGGCGTATTTGTATTTCATAACGAGTTTTGTGTTGCAGGGGCGGCATGGTGCTGCGCTTCCGTTTACGGTTATCAGCACGGGCATCGGAGTCTCTACGGTTTCAACGCCTCCGTCGATGTGGCGGCGTATGGTGAGCTTTCCGTCCTCGCATTTCAGTATTTCCTCTGCATAAGTAACCTGAGCGAGGCCCAGCTTCTGAGCCACCTGAGGTCCTACCTGTGCGGTGTCGCCGTCGATAGCCTGACGTCCGCCTATGATGATGTCGGCTCCGCCAATCTTCTTGATGGCTGTAGCCAGTGCGTAAGAAGTGGCCAGGGTGTCAGCTCCGGCAAACAGGCGGTCGGTAAGCAGCCAGCCTGTGTCGGCTCCACGATAAAGTCCCTGACGGATTATTTCGGCTGCACGCGGAGGCCCCATGGTGAGGATTCCTACGGTTGAGCCCGGATTCTGTTCTTTCAGTCTGAGTGCCTGTTCAAGGGCATTAAGGTCTTCAGGGTTAAAGATTGCCGGCAGCGCGGCGCGGTTAACAGTGCCTTCGGCTGTCATCGCATCTTTGCCCACATTCCTCGTGTCGGGTACTTGTTTTGCAAGTACGATGATTTTCAAATTCATAGATTAAGCTTATAATGTAAATTCTTAGATTGCAAAAATACACTATTTTTGCTTTTTGACAAAAAAAACGGGCAAAAACGTACGTTTTTGCCCGTGTATTTAAACCCTTTTAAACGGTTGCGGCATGTGCAACGCGCGTTGTGTCCGCACACATAATAATGCTCTGCTTCACTGATGTCAGGCGCTGATGCCGCCTCACCGTCTTGCAGGCTGTTGTTACTTGTTGCGCTTCTGCAGAGTCATCAACACTTTTCCGTCGGCTGACTTCAGCGTAAGCGTGCTGTTGTCCTTCAGCTCGTAAGCCTTAACTTCGTTGACAGCCTTGAGCACCTGCTCCTCGGTCTTCATGTCGTGGCACATCATCCGTGTGCTGCCTACTGTGCCGAAAGATATCGTGCCCTTCTTTGCGTCAGCGTCAAGCTGGCCGAAGATGCGGTTGCAGCTTGTGCTTCCGTACATGCTCTTCTTTTCAACGTCGAATCCAATGAAGGCTTCGTTGTCGTTGTCTGCCTTTGTTATGCTTTGACCGTTAACTTCGGTTATTTTCCATTCTCCGTTTAGTGCAGACACTGATGATGCAGCGCTATTAGATGTCTTGCATGACGTTGTGGCTGCGAGCAGTCCTGCCATGCATAATGCTACAAATACTTTTTTCATTCCTTTTACTCTTTATTGTTAATAAAATATTGTCTTTCAGGCTTTTGCCGGTTGCGTCCGGTCTTTCTGACTGGTGCTTCCAGCCTGATTGCAGTGGCCTTTTTGACCATTTGGGGTGCAAATTTAAGTAAATTATCGATGAAAAAGTAAAATAAAGACCATAAATAACTAATGTTTCGCATAATTCCGTTTTTTTTGCATATTGCCTTATGCGTGGTCATGACGCCTGCCGTATGCCGTTGCGTCAGTGGTGCGGCGTGCCTTTTCCGGCGGCTTTGCGGCTATGAAAATTCATGTCGTTTAATCGGCTGTTTTGCTTACATATTGATTTCTGCTGACGCTCCCATACAGCGATATTTGCAGATAAAACTCCGCCGGACGAGAATAATGCAGATATTGGTGTGCAGCGTGTAAGGCGCACTTCTACAGCGGTTTACGGGCTACTGCTGTCGACGTGTGCATCTTTTTGGTGCGTTTTATGGGCTGAAAGCATGCCTTTTGCATGCCGAAAGCTGCCGTTTCGGGTTGTGCTTTGCACTCTTTTAGGCATTAGAAAGCACTGTGTTATATCGGCGGTGCAGTTCGTTTTTACTGCTGTGTTGGTCGTTTTGTCGTGTTGAGGCTGCCGGTCTGCGTTGCCCCTGATGGCTTTCGGTGCGGATATTTCTCCAGAATGGTCAGTAAAGTTGTATTTTCTCTGTTTACGTTTTGCGCGTCATGCTGCTCCGCCGGTTTGCAAAGTGTCATTCTGACGTCATGGCTCACTTTGTCCATAATATCCCGTAATGCCTTCATGGCAGGTCTGTTTGCCGTTCCGTCGTACCGATAAATATATGTTCCGATTATACAAAAATCAGTCGGCCACTTGCTTATCTCGCTATTTATATTTAATTTTGCATTAGTTCGTCCGCAGCCGTTCCGTCAGCCTAAGGCGGCAGGGCGGTGATATGCCGGACGTTTTAATGCTTATGATAGATCAGGCAACGATAGACAAGATAATGGATGCCGCCAACATTGTTGACGTGGTGTCTGAGTTTGTTTCGCTCCGCAAGGCGGGCGTAAACTATAAGGGACTGTGCCCCTTCCATAACGAGAAGACTCCTTCGTTCGTGGTGTCGCCCGCCAAGGGCTACTGCCACTGCTTTTCGTGCGGCAAGGGCGGCAATCCCGTAGGCTTCATCATGGAGCACGAACAGATGACATATCCCGAGGCGCTGAGGTGGCTTGCCAAGAAATATCACATAGAGATACAGGAGCGCGAACTCTCGGACGAGGAGAAGCGCGAGGCGAGCGAGCGCGAGAGTATGTTTATCGTGAACGACTGGGCGCTTAAATACTTCCAGGACAACCTGATGAACACCCGCGACGGGCAGGCCATCGGCATGCAGTATTTCCGTTCGCGCGGATTCCGCGACGACACGATATATAAGTTCCAGCTGGGCTATGCGCTCCCTGAACGCGACGCGCTGGCACGTGCAGCCCTGGCAAAAGGCTTCAAGGAGCAGTTTCTGATAGAGACCGGCTTGTGCTACCGTAAGGAGAACGGACAGCTTCAGGACAGATATGCCGGCCGTGTGATATTTCCCGTGCATACAATAACGGGGCGCGTGGTGGCATTCGGCGGGCGCATACTTACCAACGACAAGAATGTGGCAAAGTATGTCAACTCGCCCGAGTCGCAGATATACCACAAGAGCAACGAGCTCTACGGCATATATCAGGCCAAGCAGGCCATAACGCGAAACGACCGCTGCTATCTCGTCGAGGGATATATCGACGTTACATCGATGCACCAGAGCGGCGTTGAGAACGTAGTGGCATCGTCGGGAACATCGCTCACCACGGGGCAGATACGCCTCATACGCCGCTTTACGAAAAACATCACCGTGCTCTACGACGGCGACTCTGCCGGCATACATGCTTCTATACGAGGCATAGACATGCTCCTGGCCGAGGGAATGAACGTAAAGGTGCTGCTGCTGCCCGACGGCGATGACCCCGACAGCTTTGCGCGTAAGCACACCGCACAGGAGTTTCGCGACTATATCGAAGCGCATCAGACCGACTTCATCGAGTTTAAGACCAACCTGCTGCTAAAGGGCGTAACCGACCCGATAAAGCGCTCGCAGGCCATAAGCAGCATTATCAAGAGCGTGTCTGTAATAGACGACCAGATAACCAGGGCCACATACATGACCGAATGTTCACACCGGCTTGGCATAAACGAGGCTACGCTCGTTAGCACTGTCAACAAGTTTATACAGGGCGAGATGGAGGAGCAGCTCAAGGAGGCAAGGCGCGAGGAGGCAAGAGCCGCCGCACAGCCGCCTGCAGTGGAGGTAGACGCCAAGTCGGATGTAGAGTCGAAGGTAGAATACATGCTCACGCAGATGGTGGTACGCCACGGCAACGAGGTGCTATATAAAGATGTGGAGACCGAGGACGGCGGAAAGATCAACCTGAGCGTGTCGCAGTATATCAGCTATGACCTTGGGGCAGACGGACTCAAGTTCCACAACGAGCTTTACAACCGCATACTGCAGGAAGCCGTTGAACACAACAACGACGAAGGCTTCAACTCAGAGGCCTACTTCACCCATCATCCCGACATCGAAGTGAGCCGCGTGGCCACCGACATGGCCATCGACCATTTTCAGCTGAGCCGCAGTCTGCAGGTGAAGAGAGATGAGGACACGCTCCGCAACCAGGTGATACACCTCATACTCGACTTCCGCCTTGACTATGTTGAGCATAAGATGGAAGACCTGAAGCGCGAGATAACCCAGGCATCAGGCGACACCGAAAAGATGATGAGCCTCATGGCCGAATATAAGGACATGCAGGGCATACGCAACTCGATAGCCAAAGAACTCGGCAGCGAGATAATCGTGTGACGTGGCATCTCATGCAGCATCATGCTGCGTGGCCGGACGTTGCACTCAGGCAGTGAGAATACAGCCGCAGGCATCTTGCGTGCAGGCGGAATAGATAACGTAAAAAGGCATACCGTATGATTTACGTACACTGGATATTCTTCTTGCTCTATGCATTCATAGTGATAGCAGCAATGGTAGCCGTGCTCATGGACAACCGTCAGCCGGCCAAGACCATGGCGTGGATACTCGTGCTTGTGTTCCTTCCCGTTGTGGGCTTCGTGCTATATTTCTTCTTCGGACAGAACACACGCAAGGAGAAGCTCATCAGCCAGCAGAGCATGGACCAGCTGACAAAGCGCTCCATGCTCGGATTTGCCGAGCAGCAAAACCTCGTGTTGCCAGATGAACACAGCGTGCTCATAAAGCTCTTTGCCAGCCAAAACTGGGCTTTGCCTTTCAAGAACAATGAGACCGACATCTATACCGACGGCTACGGATTCTTTCATGCTCTGCTGCGCGACATATCCCAAGCCCGCCATCACATACATCTAGAGACCTATATTATATGCGACGATCCTCTGGGCTGTCTCGTTTCCGACGCACTCATTGCCAAGGCAAAAGAGGGCGTTGAGGTGCGTTTCATCTACGACGACGTGGGCTGCTGGAACGTTCCCAATTCGTTTTTCGAGCGTATGCGCAATGCCGGAATAGACGTGCATGCCTTCATGCCGGTCAAGTTTCCTGCATTCACCAGCAAGGTCAACTACCGCAACCACCGCAAGCTGTGCGTTATAGACGGCCGCGTGGGCTTTATTGGCGGCATGAACATAGCCCTGCGATATATCAAGGGCCGCAATGGAACCGCATGGCGCGACACTCATCTGCGCATAAGGGGCGGCGCCGTCTACGGCATACAGCGCGCCTTCCTGGTCGACTGGTTCTTCGTCGACCGCACGCTCATCAGCAACCGCTGCTATTATCCGCCCCACGACGACATCCGCCCCAACGACTGCATAATGCAGATAGTTACCAGCAGTCCTATCAGTCCGTGGCCCGAGATGATGCAGGGGTATGTCCGCATACTGCTGGAGGCAAAAAAATATGTATATATGGAGACGCCATATTTCCTGCCAACCGAGCCGGTGCTCTTTGCCATGCGCACCGCAGCCCTTGCCGGAGTAGACGTAAGGCTGATGGTTCCGCTGCACTCCGACGCCAAATTCGTTGAGTGGGCAAGCCGTTCATACGTGCAGGAGAGCGTCGATGCCGGTGTTAAGGTCTATCTGTATAAGCCCGGTTTCAACCATTCAAAGTTGCTTGTCAGCGACGACAGCCTGTCAACCTGCGGCTCTACCAACATCGATTTCCGCAGCTTCGACAACAATTTTGAAGTCAACGCCTTTATCTACGACCGTGATATGGCCCTTCGCATCAAGTCGGTCTTTATGGAAGACGTGAAGCAGTGTGTCGACTATGAGAAGTATATGAGCACGCGCCGTCTTTCGTTCCCTCACCGTTTGCTTGAGTCGCTGATGCGTGTGTTCTCGCCGCTGATGTGATTTTCAGTCAATATTATCCTTAATGTCTTTCTTGTCTTTAGTCTCGTGTATAGCCTGTTTTTCCGGCAGTCCACGGCCGAGATGTTTTTATGTTGACGTCTGCCTCTGCTTGTTCAGGCGGCAAGCCGCAAATAGTAAACAAAAAGACGGCTGAAAACATAAGTTTAATTGTATAATATAAACCCAATATACTGCCAGCCGACCGTTTGTCTATAAAATCGTTTCAATGCTAGACAAATTGGCAATTGTGTGTAAAAATAATACCGTGTGACATAAAAAATAAACATAAAAACTTTTTTATTTGATATAATATTGTTATTTTTGCCACCGACGATGCCAGTTCCCTGGGAACGGGCGGGGTCATAACATCGATGGATTGAAGTTTCGGCATTTTTAGGATGCTGACTTCGGAAAGGCGTTTACGGACGTTAATTCTGTGCTCTCAAAACTTCGCAAACTTTGAATCAGCTCACAGAAATAATGCAACGGAACGTCTGCGTGGGTGAATTATATCCCAATGATGGCCATATAAGTTTTATATGGCTGTGTGTTGTATATATAATTCCACTTGGCGTGGGCTGGCTGCGTTGCTTATCCTTGAGTTGAGGCAATGCGAAGGCCTGAGAGCAGGGATGGGCGAGAAGTAGAAACTCCCATGCCTTTTTTGTTTCCATTAATCTAATACCAGTTTGTTAACGCTGAATTTGGGGAGTATAAGAAGCAACCTAAAACTTAAATGCTATGAGTGAAATGATGTTGTCGTTGCTGACTTTGTCTCCTTTGTCATTGTTAAGTTTTAGTTTTGCGCCATGCGGATCTTTTAAATGTGAGAATGATAGTGGTGTAAACCAAAACAGATATCTGTTACAGCTTATCGGTGAATTCAGATTGAACGCAGCAATAGGACGTGTTGCCGCCGGTACAGCTTTCGCTATATGCAAATCTCCTTTCGGCCAACAAAGGCTGTGGGCGGCTTGAATATTCCGGATGCTGAGTAATATCTGAACACAGAAGATGTAAGTATACAGGCGTTGCATATTTGCCATAAAACACTTCAGGTGCTTAGTTATATACTTTCAATATTAGTCATCTCTTAAACAATTTTTTACTATGAAAAGGATGCATTTTATTATTCTGTCATGCCTGTTGGCCCAGAATGCTTTTTCTGCAGTGGACGGAGCCAAGGATGATGTCGGCGTTTTGTTGCCGCAAGTTGAAAAACCGGTAGTGTCTGTCTTGTCCGACAGTTATCCCATAACCCGTGCCGACAATCAGCCTGCATACAGTTATCCTGACGGACTGAGCCGTCTTGGCACATATTCTTCTGAGAATCAGCCTGTGTGCAATTATCTTTCGCCCAACCGCCTTACCAACGGCAACTACTTCTTATGGGCACCTACAGGCAAGCCTGTTACATATATAAGTAATGTGAGCGGCGCATCCGCCTATAATTGGTCTTTGCCTGGAACATCAGAAGAAACTTCCGCAACAGAAAGCGCAACTGCAACATACACTAAATTAGGTCATTACGCATTTCCTTCACTTGAAGTTACCGACGCGTCTGGCAAAAAGAGCACGTATCAGGCCGAAGGCGAGCTGCTTGTGAGCGGTAAGGCCGAAATAAGCACGGCAAACTGCCGTAAATGGAACGAGACATATCAGCTTGGCTATCTGCCTTTAAACGGTGGTTCGGCTGGCTATCTCGGCGGAACCAACAGTGCCGGACTGAAGGGCTATGGCAACTTGTTCATGACGGCTCACGGTAATGCCCATATTACAGGCGTAAACGTATATTTCGCCTTTAAGCCTACAAAATATCCTGCAGATGCAAAGCTGATGCTTCGTGTATGGTACCCTATGGAGAGCGAGGGCAACATGGAGTTCACAGGTCTGCCGTTAGAGGTGGTTGAGTTGCCGGTGAGCGAAATTCGTGATGCTTATGAGGGCGAGTTTCCTATAAAGAACGTGGCAGTTGGCGAGTTCCGTTTTGAACAGCCTCTGCAGATATGGGACAAGCCTTTGTTCTTTGTTACCGTTGAAGGCTTTGGCGACGATCCGTCAGAGTCTGATATCGTTATGCTGACTGAAGTAATGGGGCAGGATATACCCGAGGAGCAGATGACCAGCATGCTTGCTCACAATTCTTTTGTAAACTATAACGACATGGGCTATAACATGCCGGTTAATTATTTCGGCGCTGCGCCGGGTGCTTCGTTTATGATCTGTCCTATTGTCGACAATAAGGACGGCGACGCTACAGGCATAACTCCGAGTCTTGTCAGTGGCTGCGAAACAAGGCTGCAGGTCAGCTCGCTCAATCTTACAATAGGCAACGACGATGCAACATCTGTAAGCGTGGTAAATGCCGCCGGCATGAAGGTGTGTGAGCGTAATATGGTCAAGGGACAGGATGTTAGCCTTACACTGCCAGGGGCAGGACTTTATCTTGTGCAGGTGTTCCGCGACGGAAAGCAGATTGATGTCAAGAAAGTTCTGGTAAATAAATGACAAAAATAAGAAGGGAACATTTGTTCCAAATTTTGAATTAAATAATAATGCTTATGAAAAAGATTACACGTTCATTTGTAGTTGCGGGGCTATTGGCTCTGGCTACATCGGTTAATGCACAGGAGCATGTATGGAAATACGTTGCAACAGGAGACGCCTCTACCTATGCTATTCGTGACGACGGCACTCTGTGGAGCTGCGGTTGGAACGAGAAAGGACAGCTGGGTGCACCGGCTGTGTCGGAAAGAACAGCTGAGTGGCAGTGTGTAGGAACTGATACAGACTGGAAGAAAGTGATAGGTGGCAAGGCTTACGCCTTCTTCATAAAGGAAGACGGCTCTCTATGGGCAGCAGGTACATCAGAGAGCGGTGTGCAGGGAACCGGTGACGGAATGGACCATAAAGAACTTGTACGTGTAGGAACTGATAATGACTGGGCTGACGTTACGGCAAGTCATTTCTGGGGATATAGCGCAATCGGACTCAAGACTGACGGCACAATATGGGGCTGGGGCGAAAATACCAGTTCGCAGCTGGGTCTCGGTGACAGAAATACACGCACTACTCCGGTACAGATTGGAACTGATACAGACTGGAAACAAGTGTCTTTAGGAAGTTCTCACTGTGTAGCCTTGAAGACAGACGGCACAATATGGGGCTGGGGACAGAATAACTCAGGACAGTTAGGACTTGGCAATGCTACGAGCCAGTCTTCTCCGGTACAGATCGGAACTGCTAACGACTGGGTTTACGTCAAGGCTATCGACAACCGTACTTATGCGATAAAGGCTGATGGTACATTGTGGGCAACAGGTGACAACTATTCAAACCTGCTCGGCTTTAATCAGTCTGACGAGGAGCTTGTGTCGCTTTACTATGAGTTCACAAAGGTAACGACCGTTCCTGATGGTGTGCTTTCTGTATCAGGATGCGAGAACACTACGACCATTGCCATAGGAAAAGACGGTGTCATCACGGAGATTTATGCTATTGGCAGCAACAGTGACGGAGCTCTCGGCGACGGCAACGGCAAACTGCTTACAGCTACATCATCTTCAGACGAAATGCCGTTCTCGGCAAAACCTGTTAAGCCACTTCTGCCAGAAGGCGCAACTTACTCAATGCTGGCATCAGGACAGAGCTATTCATTCGTGCTTACTACAGACGGAAAATTCTATGCATGGGGACGAAACAAGGGTGGACAGCTTGGCGACGGCTCAGAGTTGGAACAGCTGCAGACCAGCTATCAGAAGAAACCTATTGAGATTGCATGTCCTGGCGGCGCTACTCCCGGCGGCGGTGACGAAGACGTTGTTACTGTACCTTCTGACGATATTCCAAGCGACCTTAAGAAGGCAACTGAAATCAAACTGACTGGAACATGGAACACAAGCAAATTTACTGAACTGGCTCAGGCTATAGGCACTACTGCTTTCGGAGCATCTAACACCACGCTCGTTTCTGTTGATATGTCAGAGGCTCTTATTGAAGAAGGTACAGACCTCTACGTTCAGGGCGGACTGGCAAAGAATGGTGCTTTTGTAAATTGCAAGGCTCTTGAGAAGGTGGCTATGCCGGCTGCTGCCGAGGCTGCAAACTTCAAGGACTTTACAAATGCGTTTATGAACTGCGAGAAACTCTCTGACATCGACTTGCAGAACTGCGCAGGCCTTACGAGTCTTAACAGCGCCTTCATGGGCTGTACATCTCTGACAAAGGTTAATCTGCTCAGCTCTAAGTCTCTCACCGGCGTTAGCAGCATGGCCAGCACATTCAAGAGCTGTACGGCTCTTACAGATGTCGTATTGCCCGAAGAGATAGCTTTCGCTTCAGCTACATTCAGCGACTGTACAGCTTTGGCAAACATCGACTGGACAAGCTATACAAAAGACAGCGCACCTATATTCTATTCAGGAATGTTCGACGGCATATCTGACCTTAAGGCCATCACTCTTACTGTAAATGAGGATGTTTATGACATCTTTGCAGCAGATGCCAACTGGAGCAAGCTTAATCTGGTGGCTAAGGGCTCAACCGGTATTAACGGTGTTGACAACGAAGCTTCTGTTCGTTTCGACGGCAACACTCTCTATACATCACAGCCGGTTAATGACGTATGTGTATATACCGTTTCTGGTTCACTCGTACGCAAGTGCGGTGTTGTGGCAGGCAGTCTTAATTTGTCTGATGTTGCCAACGGCGCTTACATCCTTGTCTACACTCAGAACGGACAGAAACATGCTGTTAAAGTTGTAAAGAGATAATTCAATATTCTGGGTTTATTACAAGAAGGTGTGTCAAAAAGCACACCTTCTTTTTTGTATGACAAAGCCCCGACTT
>ENA-ORTI01000237-ORTI01000237.1-human-gut-metagenome-genome-assembly--contig:-NODE-237-length-67995-cov-7.696732_pt1 | contig 67995 bp, 54 predicted proteins | sample MGYA00242071_ERZ509191 | MGnify/ENA primary metagenome ERZ509191 (study PRJEB26280, sample SAMEA2338832) | human gut metagenome | biome: human gut; feature: human-associated habitat; material: faeces...
CTTGCATGTGTTAAGCACGCCGCCAGCGTTCGTCCTGAGCCAGGATCAAACTCTCTATAAATCGTATCTAAACAGTTTCCTGCTTAAATCGTTACAGAGCTATTTGTCATAGCTTCAAACTTTTTACCCTTACGCTCGTGGGTAATTGACTTAACCCCACTCGCGCAAGCTTTTCAGTTGCGCTCCAAAGCCCGTTTTCACAAGCTCTCTCGCGCTCCCGTCTGGTGCTTTTCGTTTCGTTCGTTGTTTAATTTACAAGGTACACGTCCCACGCGGAACAGGTATTATCTTATCATATGTCAGCCATCTTGTCAACTACTAATTTTACTTTTTTTTGACATTTTTCATCGACTCGCTTCGGCTGAGCACCGCTGCCCTCGCGGACAGCTTGGTTAGATTACCACACCTCTCCCTACTTTGCAACCCCTTTTTTCACTTTTCCCTTCGTTCATATGAAACAGGCAGTTCCATAAGTTTAGCTTATGTCTATTTCCATACGCAAAGCACAATTGTACAATCGAACCGTGAAAACTCCGTCTCTCCCTGTGCAATTCTTCTATTTACATTTACGCTTTTAAGTGATAAAGTATCTCCAACATCAGAACACGGCAATGATGGACCCCAGTAGGATACTGTGCCATCTTCTGCAGAGAGCTGTCGGTTGGTGCAAGACAGCGGAGATACAGCGTCTGAATTACCGTCCTGAGCCACGCCCTGAAGCTCCTCGGAGTGGTAGGCGGCGTCGGGTGCGCCCGTTACAGCGCTGCGGATATGTCAGTATCCTATGAGGCCGCGCAAGCGGTAAACTGAGGTGGTACCACGGGTCAAACTCGTCCTCTGTGTCCGATACGGACGCGGAGGGCGTTTTTTTATTTCACAAGGAGGGCCTCATGCTTCTTTATTTGTATTGTATCTCGCGGCGATACCCGCGGCGGCGGGACCATAGAAACACAGCGACATCAGATCTTACTAATATTATATAAGGAGGGGCCCATTATGCCCGCTATTACATTTTACAAGCACGAACCTATCCCCATGGAAATGCACAAGGTCAAGATCGTCCAGCAGCTGCACCTGCTGCCTACCGCCCAGCGTCTGGAGAAGATCCACGCCGCAGGCTTCAACACCTTTCAGCTCCACAATGGCGACATCTTTCTGGATATGCTGACGGATTCCGGCGTCAACGCCATGTCCGACCGCCAGCAGGCCGCCATGCTCCAAGCCGACGATGCCTACGCCGGCTCTGAGACCTTCTACCGCATGCAGGCCAAGCTGACGGAGCTGTTCGGCATCGAGCACTGCCTGCCCGCCCACCAGGGCCGCGCCTGTGAAAACATCCTGGCCACCCGCTTTGTCAAGCCCGGCAGCTGCGTCATCATGAACTACCACTTCACCACCGCCAAGGCCCATATCACCCGTCTGGGCGGCCGCGTGGAGGAGCTGGTCAAGGCCGAGGGTCTGGAGAGCGCCAGCACCCTGCCCTTCAAGGGCAACATCGATCTGGATGCGCTGGAGCGCTGCATCCAGCGGGAAACACCGGCCAACGTCCCCTTCGTTCGTCTGGAGGCCGGCACCAACCTGATCGGCGGGCAGCCCATCTCCTACGAAAACATGAAGGCCGCCACCGCCATCTGCCGCCGCCACGGCATCCTCACCGTGCTGGACGCCTCCCTGCTGCAGGACAATCTGTACTTCATCAAGACCCGCGAGACGGCGTTGGCGGATAAGTCCGTCCGTGAGATCACCCGCATGATCGCCGACCTGTTCGACATCATCTACTTCTCCGCCCGCAAATTCGGCTTCGCCCGCGGCGGCGCTATCCTGGTCCGTGACCCGGAGCTTTTCCACTCCATGGAGGATCTGATCCCCATGTTCGAGGGCTTCCTGACCTACGGCGGCATGTCCGTCAAGGAGATGGAGGCCATGACCGTGGGCTTCGAGGAGAGCATGGACATGGATGTCATCTCCCAGGGTCCTCAGTTCATCGACTACTGTGTGCGGCGTCTGGCCGACTACGGCGTGCCCGTCATCACCCCCGGCGGCGGTCTGGGCGCCCACATCGATGTGAAGTCGTTCCTGCCTCATGTCCCCCAGGCCCAGTACTCCGCCGGTGCCCTGTCCTGCGCTCTGTACGTCTGCGGCGGCATCCGCGGCATGGAGCGCGGTACCCTGTCGGAGGAACGCGAGCCGGACGGCACGGAGCGCATCGCCTCCATGGAGCTGCTGCGTCTGGCCTTCCCCCGCCGCGTGTTCACCCTGTCCCAGACGGAGTACGTCATCGACCGCGTCAAGTGGCTGTACGACCACCGCGATCTGGTGGGCGGCCTGCGCTTCGTCCACGAACCGGCCACCCTTCGCTTCTTCACCGGCGTGCTGGAGCCCATCGGCGACTGGCCCGAGCGGCTGGCGGCGGCGTACCGCGCCGATTTCGGCGACGAGCAGTAATATCGCTTCCGGAAAGACGCGCCTGCCGGCGCGTCTTTCTCTGCCGGACAATGGCCGCTTCCCCTCTTGACAAGCTCCTGTTTCCGTGCTAAGATATCCACACAATCCAAGGGGTGCTGGCGCAAGCCGGCTGAGATAAGACGTATCGCCGTCTGATCCCTCGAACCTGATCCGGGTAATGCCGGCGTAGGAATGCGAACATATCGGCTTTCGAAATTTCCGCATTGTGACGCCTGCACGGCTCGCCATGCGGGAATTTTTTTTGGAGGTACAAATTATGAATCACATGAAGGTCCGCGCCCTCTGCGAGGGTGCCGTGCTTCTGGCCGTAGCCCAGATCCTCAGCTACATCAAGCTGTGGGAGATGCCCTGGGGCGGCAGTATCGTTCTGTCCATGGTGCCGCTGGTACTGTACGCGGTGCGCTGGGGTCTGGGCGCCGGCCTGCTGAACGGCTTCCTGTTCGGCGTGCTGCAGTTCATGTTTGACGGCGGCTTCGCCATCGGCTGGGAGTCCATCATCGGCGACTATCTGCTGGCCTTTACCGTTCTGGGTCTGGCTGGTCTGTTCGCCCGCCGCCGCAGCGGCGTGTTCCTGGGCACTCTGGTGGCCGGCGGCGCCCGCTTCCTGGTCCACTACATCGTGGGCGCCACCATCTGGGCCGCCTACATGCCCGACACCTTCTTCGGCATGACCATGCACAGCCCCTGGTTCTACTCCCTGCTGTACAATCTGGCCTATATGCTGCCCAACATCGCCATCACGCTGGTGGTGTTCGCCATCGCCTACAAGCCGCTGGGCAAGTACCTGACCGGCGCCGATCTGGTGCAGGCACAGGGCAAGTAAAACACCTCCCTTTCCGCGCAGGGCTCCGCCCTCTCCCCCCCTATCGGAGCCCTGCGCGGCTTTTTTCCTCGGAATGTGAAAAAAGCTCTTGACAAATGCAGCGAAATCTGTATAATAGTTTTTGTTCGTCAGAACATAGCGGGATTGTGTAAAGGTAGCACAGCGGACTCTGACTCCGTATGTGAGGGTTCGAATCCTTCTCCCGCTGCCAGAAGAGACACGGCTTTGCTGTGTCTCTTTTTTGTATCCCTTGACCCGGGCACTTCGGTTTTGATAGACAAAACTGCCCGTCCCCCTTGTCAACTGTTGGTATCCCTCCCCCAGCCCCAAAAAGGAGCGGAGACGCGCAGCGTCTCCGTTCCTTTTTTCGCTATGCGCTTTCGCCTCAGCGTTCCTTGCGCTTCCGGCCCACGACCCATGCGCCGCCCATGGCGGACAGCAGGCTCATGGCTGCGTACATGGCAACGCCCACGTCTCCGGTACGGCTGGACTCCACCTTTCCGGTGTCGTCCTTGGTACCGCCGGAGGCATTACCGCTGTGGTTGTGCCGCGTCATCTTCGCATAGGCCGCCTCCGCGTCCGTCAGGGTCTTCACCACACCGGCAGGGATCAGTGCCTTCTGATCCTCGCTCAGCGCGTCGTAGGCCCTGCGAGCCGCCTCGATGGCGCTCTTGCTGTTCTTCGTGACGGTGCCGATGCCGTTGATCTTCTCGATCACCGCATCTGCCGCGGCCTGATCGGTCTTACCATCCCCGCTGCCGGGCAGCTTGTCGATGGCCTCGGTCCGCACCGCCCGGCACACCGTGCAGGTGTAGGTCCGGACACCCTCCTTCTCGCTGGTAGGCACGGTAGTCACAACGCCCTTGTCCCACTGATGCCCCGCGGCCTTATCCGTAACGGTGCTGCGGCTCATCTCGGCCTTGCAGACGGTGCAGTACACCACATCGTCGTGGGAACCGTCCGCCGTGCAGGTCGCAGGCTTGACGTTCTCCTTCACGGTCTCGCCGCCCACATGCCGGCAGGCATAGCCGCACACGCCGCACGCGCCGTTCTCCCAGCTATGAGCCGTCTCCGCCGTCACCGCCAGACCGCAGCAGTCGTACTGCCGCACGTGCTTGTCGGCGGTGGTGACCCACACCAGCTCACCGCTGTGGTTGGCAGGGTCCTTCGCCCCGTAGACCTCGCCGCACCTGGCGCAGGTCAGGGGCGTGGTGCAGGTGGCCTCGCCGCCGCTGTGGCGGCAGGCGTAGCCGCACACGCTGCACGCGCCGTTCTCCCAGCTATGGGGCTGGGAGGGGATGACCTCCGCGCTGCAGCAGTCGTAGCGCATTCTGTGCTTGTCGGCGGTCCGCGTCCACGTCTGCTCGCCGGTATGGTTGTCGGGATTCTTCTCGCCGTAGGCCGCGCCGCACACGGTGCAGACAGCGCCGCTGGTGCAGGTGGCCGTGCCGCCGGTGTGATAGCCCGTCTCCGTGGGGCACGCCACATAGTAGAAGCGGATGACATCATCCTTCTTCACCTGATACTGGTTCAGCGCGGCGTAGGTGATATTTCCGCTGGCATCGGTGCGCAGGATGGGCATCTCGCCGTTGACGGTGAACATCCAGCCGGACCAGGGGCCGAAGGTCTTGTCGCCGGCGGTCAGGGCGACGCCATTGGCATCAGTGACGCCAGTGATGTACCCCGGCGTACCGGTGTAGGTGTACCGATTCTGGGCCAGCACGCTCAACAGAGCGTCCGCCGCGGTGCGGCCGTCGCTGCTGCTGCACGTGTAGGTGCCGCCGGTCAGATCGGCAAACGTCCTGCTGAAGCCGCCGCCCTCCACGTTGACGGTGACGGTGATGGGCTGGATGTTGGGATCGTCGATCCCCTCCGTGCCGATGACCTTCACGCTGACGGAGATGGGCTGCTTATAGAACCTGGCGAACTGTGCGTAGGCGGGATCGCTCCGGAACTTCTCCCAGTACTTGGCGTACTCCGTATAGCTCAGCACGCTGTCGATGGTAATTTTTGTGTTGTACTGGGGCTGGGTCAGCAGCAGGGTCTCGTGTGCCACAATGGCGCTGTTGCTGGACCGGAAGCACCGGTACTGCTGAGCATCGTACCAGCCATCGATGTCGTCGGCCTTGACGCCCACGGCGTTGTAGTCCGCCATATCGCGGACGAACTTATAGCCGTCGCCGTTCGGCACGATCTCGATGAAGGAGCGCATGTCGCCGGTGACGCCGTTCCGATCCGTGTTGGCCTTGCGGATACCCTCCCAGTAGACCTCCTCGGTACACACCTTCTGCATGAAGGCCGCCGCCGCGTCCAGCTCCGCCTGAGTCAGGGGCTGGACGGTCAGGGTGATGTTCCTGCTGGCCAGCACCGTCATGGACGCATAGTCCTTGCCCTCGCCGCTGGGACGGGACAGGATCTTCATCGTCACCGTCACGGTCCTGGCCGCCTGTCCGGGCAGCGGGCGGTAGGTCACCATCCGCGCCACATTGGCGGTGGCGGGATCGGCGGAGACTACCACGCTGTCATTGCTGGTGGTCAGCAGGACCGGCGTGTACTTGCCGTCGAACTCCTTCCCGTAATCGCGGTAGGCGATGGTATTGAGCTGCCGCGTGGTGGGGAACTGGATGTCGCTGACCACATTGGCATTGTCGATGGCAGAGCTGTCCCGCGGATCTTTGAGCCCGTACTCGGTAAGCGCGGTCTCCAGCAGCTCCTGATAGTCCAGCTCACGGACAGCAGCGCTGCCCTTGACGTTGACGGTGTAGACCTTGCTGACCTTCAGGTCCTCGCGGCCGTTGTAGGTCAGGGTCAGCGTCAATGTCACGGCGGTGTCCTTCTGGGGCAGCGTCACCGTGGCCTTGTAGGGCGCAAAATAGGGATAGTCAACATTGGTAATGGCGATCACGCCGGTGTTGCTGGAGGTCCACGCCGCCGTGGTCCACAGCTCCAGCTCGTCGCTCTTGCTGTAGTCCACGCTGCCCGCGTCCACGCCCGCCTTCAGGGGATAGCGGGGCAGGCTGGTGAGCGCATCGGCGCTGCTGATCTCGGTGGGCAGGGTGATGCGCTCCGCCACCGTCTGCAGGGCGGCACGGGCCTTGGCCTCGTCCAGGCCGATGATGAAGTAGCAGCCGTCGGTCTCCTTGGTATACGTCTTGCCGTCGGCGCCCCGATAGCTCAGGACCACGGTGGGCCGCAGGAAGGCGTTGGCGGCGGGGGTACTGCCATTGGTGTTCCACTTGTACCGGATGGTGCCGTCGGCATCAATGCCCGCGTAGCTGCCGGAGGCCGCCGCCTTCATGGTCACAGTAACATCCTTGATGCCTGCGGCCTTCAGTTTGGCACCGATCATGGTCAGGGCGTTGGTATCCGTGCCGTAAACGGCCTTGTAGTTGCCGGTGACGGCGGTGTCTGCGGCGTTCAGCTTCTCATCGGCCGCAGTCTGCTCGGGGGACTTGCGCTCGGTCCACACGGCGTACAGCGTGTAGAGCTCGTTGTCCTCGCTGCCGTCGCCCCAGTCGTCCTCCTCCCATGCGCGGTTGATGACCGCCTCGTCCGGATGGGCAATGGTGGAGCCGTAGCTGCTGGTGGCCCAGCCCGCAAAGTCGTAGCCCTCGCGGACATACGCGCACTTCGCCAGCTTTACGTCCTGTCCGAAGGGGGCGGGCTGATCGGCCATGGTGCCGGTAACGCCGCTCTTATCGCCGGACTTGACGTGGTACTTGATGATGTACTGATAGTCGCGCCACTTGGCGATGAGCGTCACCTCGTCGCCGGAGAACACGGTGTCCTTGGCGACAGCCTCGCCGAAGGAGCCGTCCGCGTTCTTGATGTACCAGCCCTCCAGCGTCTTGTTGGCGGGGTAGGAGCTCTCTCTGAGCAGATAGGTCAGGCTGCTGTATACCTTGTCCGGCGTCACGGTCTTGTCCGCCAGCGTGCCCTTGTAGCCGTTGCCGTCGAAGTGGACGATGATGCCCTTGACCCAGTGGGCGTACATGTCGAAGCCGTCCTCAGCATCGGCAGCCGTGAACTTATAGGTCGTACCGATCGCGCTGCCGCCCTCCGCCGCGTCGTACCAGCCGTCAAAGATATAGCCGTCACGCTTGGGATCCGTGATGGAATTGAATCTGGTCGTACCGGCATCGGTGAGGATATAGTTGTAGTTGCTGCCCACAGCGCCGGTACGGGTGATGTCCTCCGCACCCGCATAGTTCAGGTGCAGTCTCACAGTCACCGGCAGGGGCTGCCACGCGGCGTAGAGTGTGACGGTGGTGCCTTGGGTGCTGGTCAGGTTCTTCACCGCATCGCCCTCGGCGTAGCTGCCCTTGGACGCGGAGGAGGATTGGCTCCAGCCGTTGAAGCTGTACCCCGGGCGGGTAAAGGCGTTCCGGGGCAGCGTCACCTCCCGGTCGTAGGCGGCGGGGATGCTCTCGACGGAGCCGGTGCTCTCCGAACCGCCGCTGAATGCGATGGTGTAGGTGATGGCCGTCCACTTGGCGGTGTAGGTACTATCGCCGGAGATGACCGTTTCCGCCGTCAGCTTCGTCTCGCCGTTGAACCAGCCGTCGAAGGTGTAGCCCTCCCTGCTGGGATCGGCGGGGATGCGGCTGCCGATGGCGCCGTTCCGGGGCGTCATCACCGTGGTCGTAGTGCCATCGTTGTCAAAGGTAACGGTATAGGCGTCCGCCCACACGGCGTACAGGTCCAGGCTCGTCTCGGTGGTGATGCGCTCACCGTCCTGATACAGCACCTCGCCGTCCGCCGCGGCGGCCCAGCCCGCAAAGATCTTATTCTCGCAGGTAAAGGTATTGGCCTTCAGCGCGGCCTTGCCGCCGTAGACCTTCTGCTGGGCGGTATCCTCCGTGCCGTTGTTGGCGTGGAACGTCACCACCAGCGCCTCACCGGCGGAGAAATTCCGCAGGTACACGCAGTCGTCAAACCTGTCGCCGCTGCTGTCCTTCGTGTAGACTACCGTCAGCACCTGACCGCTCTTGGCGTCCAGCTCCAGAGGCTTCCAGTTCTGGTCGCCGCTCTCGCCGTTGACCAGCTTGTCGCTGCCCAGCGTGATGGTACACTTGTCGTAGTTTTTCTCGGAGGAGACCTTGTACTCAAAGGTCAGATGGGTGTCGCCGGTGAAGGTCAGCTGCAGCGTGCTGGTGCTGGAGCTCTTGCCCTTGTTGCCGGACATGAGAACCGTGTCGCCGCCCAGCGTCGTGACCTTCCACTTCTTGGTGCTGCTGGGACTGCCCGGCTCCGTCTCCGCGATGACCGGCAGACCCTCGAAATAGCTGTCCAGCGTGGTGGCCGCCGCCAGTGCCGCAGGCCCATCGTCCTCGACAGCCGCCAGTGCGGCAGCGTCCACCGCGTCCTCACCGGGAACATTTTCGGAGTCCGAAACCTCCTCTAAGTCCCGGTCGCCTTCGCTGCCCTGGACGTCTTCGACGCCCTCGGTGTCCCGGATGCCCTCGGCATGCGCCGCATCGTGGGCCCACGCGGTGGTGGGGAGCAAACTGATCGTCATCACCGCTGCCATCAGCAGGGCGAGCAATCGTTTCTTCATCATGTGATCTTCCTTTCTCTGATGTATTCATATATTAAAGGTCCGCAGACCTGAACGCACACATGCACACTCGCACAAAACGCCGCCGCATCAGCCCCCGCACCGTTCCGCACGCCATCCCGCTTCGCCCAAAAATAAAACGCGCACAGCCAAAGCCAGCCGTGCGCGTTACAAAAGAAGCGCACGGCCCAAGCAGGTCGTGCGCGTAAAAAACACTTCTTGCTTCGGCTTCGGGAAATGGCAAAGCCCAGGAGCAGCGTATCTCGTATCTGACTTATCCCGCCGCCTTATCGGCGCGGGCATCACAGTGACCTTCTCGCGGGGCATCTCACCCCATTCCGCCGCCAGTCCGTGAAAGACCGGCACGCTGTCCTGTTATGTACTTGTCAGGCGTCAGTATATCACATGATTCCCGAAATGACAACCCCCACTCTGGTATATTCTCCCTGCATCGCCGCTCTCCTCCGGCATTTCCGCCGCTCCGCCCGGACAAAAGCGCCCCGCGGCATAGCCGCGGGGCGCTTTTTCCTTACGTATTCAGAAACGGATCATCCAGCTTGCCCAACCGGCGCAGCATGGTCTTTTTCACCGCCTTGAAAATGTTCTCATAGCCGGTGCAGCGGCACAGATGGCCGCTCAGCAGCTTGCGCAGCTCGTCATCGCTGTACAGCACGCCGCGATCCAGGATCTCCACCGCCGTCATCAGAAAGCCCGGGATGCAGAAGCCGCACTGGATGGCCGTCTCCTCCATGAAAGCCTGCTGGATGTCGGACAGCTCGCCGTTAGGGCCCATCAGGCCCTCCAGCGTGGTGATGTGCTTGCCCTCGGCCCACACCGCCAGATAGAGACAGGAGTTGAAGCATTCGCCGTCGATGAGTACGTTGCACGCGCCGCACTCGCCCACCTCGCAGCCCTTCTTCACGCTGGTCAGGTGGAAATCGTTGCGGAGCATATCGGTCAGCGATGCACGCACGTCCACCATCTGCTCCACTTCCCTGCCGTTGATGGTGCAGGTCACCAGCTGATACTGCTTTTTCGCCATTACAGCACACCTCCCGCCAGCTTTACAGATTCGATGAGGCACCGCTTGGCGCTCTCCACGGCGATATGGCTGCGGAACGCCTTGCTGGCGCGCCAGGAGTCGCGGGGATGGATGCCCTCCAGCACCTTGCGGCCGAAGGCCTCGATATTCTCCAGCGTTACGGCCTTGCCGTTGATGAACGCCTCCGCGTTCACCGCCCGCATGGGCACGGGACCCGCCACTCCGAAGGCGATGCGCACCCGCTCAAACGTCTTTCCGTCGGGGCTGAGCCGCGCATTGACGGAGGTACCCAGCGTGGCGATATCCATGGCGTTGCGCATGGCGTATTTGATGTAGTGTCCCCACGTCCGGTCGTAGGACGTCTTGGGGATGAGGATGGCGGTCTGGATCTCGCCGTCCTCCACCCGCAGATCCACGGTACCCGCCTTGATGTAGAACTCCTTGATGGGTACGCGGCGCACGCCGTTTTTGCCGGTGATCTCCACGATGGCCTCCCACGCGTGAAGCGTGGAGGCGGAGTCGGCGGAGGTCACGCCGTTGCAGGTGTTGCCGCCAATGGTGCCGGCATTGCGGATCTGGGGGCCGCCCACCATGTCCACCGCCTCGCCCAGTACGTTGATGTACTTCTGGATGATGGGATCGTTGGTGATGTGGGTAAAGCTGGTAAGGCTGCCGATACGGATGTTCTCCTCGTCATCGATGGAGATGCCCCGCATCTCGCCGCACTTCTGGATGGAGATCAGCGCCTTACCGGCCCGCTTGCCCTCCCGCATCTGCACCAGCACGTCCGTGCCGCCGGCGATGATCTGCGCCTCGGGGTGTTCCAGCCGCAGGCGCACCGCATCCTGTACGTTCTTGGCCTCGTACAGTGCCAACATATCATACATAGCTTCTCCCTCCTCAGTCCTGAATGAGCCCCTCTTCGCTGAAGCGCTTGAAGAGGATGTGGGCATTCATGGGGTTCTGGTCGATGGCCACGCCGGTGGCGTTGAGAATGGCGTTGCGGATGGCCGGTGCGCCGGAGCAGGCCGGCGGCTCGCCCAGCGCCTTGGTGCCGAAGGCCGAGGTAGGCTCGGCGTTTTCGATGAACTGCGCCTCCAGATGGGGGTGATCCATAATGGTGCTGAGCTTGTAGTCCAGCAGGTTGTTGTTCAGGGGCTTGCCGTTCTTCTCATCGAACAGCAGCTGCTCGCCCATGCCGTAGCCGATGGCCATGGACATGCCGCCGTGTACCTGTGCCTCGGCCAGCGCCGGATTGATGAGCTTGCCGCAGTCGTGGACGTTGATGATGTCCCGCAGCGTCACCTTGCACATGGGGATATCCACCTCGATGTCCACGAAGGTGCAGCCGAAGGAGTAGGCGTTGTTGCGGATGGTAAACGTGGACTCAGCGGTAATGTGCTCGCTCTTGGCGGCGTTGTACTGGGCGGTCATGGCCAGCTCCTTCAGGCTCATCAGCACCTTGCCGTCGGTGCTGCGGATGATGTTGCCGTCCACGATATCCATGTTGTATACCGCCTGACGGGTCAGATCGGTGGCATATTGCAGGATCTTCTCCTTCAGCAGCAGGCCGGTCTGGCGGATGGAGAAGCCCGCCGTATAGGTCTGGCGGCTGGCGTAGGCGCCCAGGCCAGTGGGCGTGATGTCGGTGTCCTGACAGGATACCACATGCACATCCTTATAGCTCTTCAGGCCCACCACATCGGCGGTCATCTGGGCGTAGGCCGTGTCGGCGCCCTGTCCGATCTCCGTCTCGCCGCACTGCATGGTGACAGTGCCGTCCAGATTCAGCTGCATCCGGTTGCTGGAGGTCTCCAGCGAGATGGGGTACACGGCGGTGTTGTACCAGAACGTGGCCATGCCCACCGCATGGCGGATGGGGCCGGTCTCCTTGGCGTACTCCGCCATCTTCCTGTCGTAGTCTATGTATTTCCGGCCCGCCTCCATGCACTCGCGGAAGGAGTCGTTGTAGTTGACGTTGTGGCTGAATCCGTCCTCGAAGCCCTGAGGCATGATGTTCTGCATCCGGAAGGCCAGCGGGTCCATGCCCACCGCTCTGGCGCAGTCGTCCACGTTGGACTCATCGGCAAAGCTGGCCTGAGGCATGCCGTAGCCCCGCATAGCGCCGGCCGCCGGCCGGTTGGTGAACACGGTCCAGGCATCGCACTCCATGTTGTCGCAGGGGTAGTGCTGAGGGAAGGAGCCCATGGCCTTGGCCACGATGGAGTGGCCGTGGGAGGCATAAGCGCCCTGATTGGAGAAGCACTCCACCTTGCGGGCGGCAAACGTGCCGTCCTTCCGGAGCCACGACACGATGTGGAACCGGATGGCGTGGCGCACGCGGTTGGACACGAACGTCTCCTCGCGGGAGCAGTCGATGCGTACCGGCCGCCCGCCCACCTGGGTGGTGCAGTAGGCGCACAGCGGCTCGTACAGGGCGTCCTGCTTGTTGCCGAAGCCGCCGCCGATATAGGGCTTGATGATGTGGATGTCCGCCCAGGGGCGGCCCAGCGCCTGCCCCACGATGCGGCGAATGATGTGGGGGATCTGAGTGGAGGACACCACCACGATGCGGCCGTTCTCCTCGTAGGAGAAGCATCCGTGGTTCTCGATATGGCTGTGCTGCACGGTGGGCGTATCGTACCAGCCCTCCACCTTGATCAGTCCCGGCTCCCGGATGGCGGCCTGATAATCGCCCTTGCGCATATCCGTGTGCTTCAGGATGTTGTGGGGATAGTTCTCGTGAAGCTGGGGCGCCCCCTCCTCCATGGCCTTCTGGGCGTCCAGCACGAAGGGCAGCACGTCGTACTCCACCTTCAGCGCCCGCACGCCCTGCATGGCGGACACCTCGTCCTCCGCGATGACCACCGCCACATCGTCGCCCCAGTACCGCACGTGGCGGTTCAGCAGATGGCGGTCGGCCACGTCCTGATGGCCCGGGTCCATGGACCATGGATGGCCTGCCGTGGGGAAGGTGATGTCCGGCACGTCGAAGCAGGTGATGACCTTCACCACGCCGTCGATGGCCTCGGCGGCGCTGGTATCCACGGACTTCACGAAGCCGTGGGCGATCTCCGCATGCTTGATCCGCACGTACAGCGCGTTTCGGGGCATCAGATCCTCATAATACTTGGTCCGTCCCGTGGCCTTGTCGAAAGCGTCCACGCGGACCTGGCTCTTTCCTACCTCACCCATTCCGGTACTCCTCCTTGTAAACGAGATTTGACTCGGTAACAGCTGCGCAAATGGCTGCCATCAGCCATACTGATATCTCTATTATCCTATCACAAACCCGTGGATTTGAAAAGGCATTTTCGTTATCCTACTTGCGATATAACGCCGTATTTCTTGACAGCTTTTCCGTTTTGCGGGTATACTACCGTCAAAACCACACCACGGAGGTGCATCCCATGGAAAAACCGCGCATCGGCTGCGTCGTCATGGCCGCCGGCAGCGCGTCCCGCTTCGGGGCCAATAAGCTGGCCGCTCAGATAGACGGCAAGACCCTCCTGTGCCGCGCACTGGAGGCAGTCCCTCCCGCCTGCTTTGCGCAGGTAGTGGTAGTCACCCAGTATCCGGAGGCTGCGGAGGCTGCAAGGCGCTTTTCCTTTACGCCCGTTGAAAATCAACACCCCGACTGGGGCATCAGTCATACCATCTCTCTGGGCCTGGACGCCCTTCAGGACTGCGATGCCGCACTGTTTCTGGTGTCGGACCAGCCCCTGCTGCGGCAGGCCAGCGTGGCGGAGCTGGTGGATCTCTACCGCCGGCACCCGTCCCACATCGTGGCTCTGGGCCACAACGGTGTCCGCGGCAACCCCTGTCTGTTCCCCGCCCGCTTCTTTCCGGAGCTGCGGGCGCTGCGGGAGGACCACGGCGGCAGCACCGTCATCCGCCGTCACGAGGACGCCCTGCTGCTGTACGACGTGCCCGCCCGCCAGCTGGCGGACGTGGACACCCGCGCCGCTCTGGACGCTTTGATCGCGCGGGAGCGGTAGACCCGCCCGTCACGCGCCCCGTTTGAACCGCGCCCCTCGGGCCGCACCGGCACACCCGCGCATTTTCCGGCGTCGGCAGCGCCGTACGCGCCGCTGGCGCGCCCAGCGTCTCTATCCATTTCCCACAGGCCATTTCCCACAGGCCATCTTCCCACAGGTCATCTTCCCGCAGGTCATCTCCCCGCAGGTCATCTCCCCACAGGTCATCTTCCCACAGGTCGTCTTCCCACAGGCCGCAGCACCGCTGCGGCCTGTTTTTTTACTTCTTTCTGGCGTAGGGCGTGTGCGCCAGCGGCAGCTCGAGTCGCCGTTCCCCGTCCCACCGGTAGTAGGCATCGGCGATGGCCGGCGCCGTGGGGATAGACGTGATCTCGCCGATGCCGATGGCACCTCCGGCCACATTCAGGCCCGGCTTCTCCACCACGATGGCCTCGATCTCCTGCTCCGGCAGCTGGTTGGCGCGGAACAGCCCCAGCGTACCGTACTTGGCGGTGGGTCTGCAATTCTCGTCGATGGGATACTGCTCCGTCAGAGCATAGCCCATGGACATCACCACGCCGCCCTCGATCTGTCCCTCCACGCTGAGGGGGTTCACGGCCTTGCCCACGTCGTGGGCGGCCACCATCCTCCTGATCTTCCCCGTCTCGCGGTCCAGGATGCACATCTGGGTGGCGTAGCCGTAGGCCACGTGGCTCACGGGGTTGGGCACATCCGCGCCCAGCGGATCGGTCTTGGCCAGATACTCTCCGTAAAACTCCTGTCCCACCAACTGCTGTAAAGTCTTTCCACTGTCCAGCTCCGCCTTCAGCTTTTCACAGGCGCGGCGGGTAGCCTCGCCCGTCACCAGCGTCTGGCGGCTGCCGGAGGTGTCGCCGGAGTCCGGCGCGATCCACGTATTGCTGCGCTCGTACACCACGTCCTCGCGCTTCACCCCGGTACACGTCACCACCGTCTGTACCAGCACGGTGCCCAGCCCCTGCCCGATGCAGCTGGCGCCGGTGTAGATGTGTATCTTCCCGTCGTCCTCCACGATGAGCTTGCAGCGTCCCCAGTCAGGGATACCCACGCCCACACCGGCATTCTTCATGGCGCAGGCGATGCCCACCGGGTCGCCTGCCGCCACCGCCGCGTCGTAGGCGGGCTTGATGGCCTCCAGCGTCTCCACGAGGCCGGTGGATTCGTCCACGATCTGGCCGTTGGGCAGCACGCCTCCCGGCCGGATGGCGTTGCGATAGCGGATCTCCCAGGGACTGATTCCCACCAGATCCGCCATCTGGTTCAGCAGCGTCTCCGTGCAGAAGCAGGTCTGGGTCACGCCGAAGCCCCGGAACGCACCGGCAGGCGGGTTGTTGGTGTAGTAGGCATGTCCCTCGATCTCGAAATTCTCATAGGCGTAGGGTCCCGCCGCGTGGGTACAGGCCCGCTCCAGCACCGGCCCGCCCAGCGACGCGAACGCGCCGGTATCGGACACCACGCTGGCCTTCACGCCCTGGATGATACCGTTTTCGTCGCAGCCCATGGTGAACTCCATGTCCATGCTGTGGCGTTTGGGGTGGACCAGAATGGATTCCTGCCGGCTGAGCTTCACCTTCACCGGCACCCGCGCCACGTAGGCCATCAGGGCCGCGTGGTGCTGCACGGACATGTCCTCCTTGCCGCCGAAGCCGCCGCCCACCAGCATATTCTGCACCTGACAGTGCTCATAGTCCACGCCCAGCATGGCCGCGCATTCGTGCATGGTGGTGTGGGCGCTCTGATCCGTGGTCAGCAGCCTCACGCCGCCGTTGTCCAGCGGCAGCGCCACGCAGCACTCCGGCTCCAGGAATGCATGCTCCGTCCAGGGCGTATGGAACTTCTCCGTCAGTACGTATTTCGACTTGGCGATGGCCCCCGCCGCGTCCCCGCGGGACACGTGCTTGTAGGCCTGCACGTTGCTCTCTTCTTCTTCAAATACCAGCGGCGCGTCGGGTGCCGCCGCCTCAGCGGGATTATGCACCGCCGGCAGTACCTCATACTCCACCTCCACCAGCTTCTTGGCGGCCTCCAGTGTCTCCTGATCCCGGGCGCACACCAGCGCCACCGCGTCGCCCAGATAGTGGGTCAGCTCTCCGATGCCGATGAGCGTAGGCTGGTCCTTCTTCAGATGGCCCACGTTGACCTTCCCCGGGATGTCCTTCTGGGTCAGCACGCACACCACGCCCTCCATGGCCTCCGCCTTAGACGTATCGATGCTCAGCACCCGCGCCCGTGCGTACTGGCTGCGCACCGCGCCGCCGTAGCACATACCGTCCACGTACACGTCGTCGGGGTACTGCCCGCAGCCCAGCACCTTCTCCTCCACGTCCAGCCGGTGGACGCGGCTGCCCACCTGCCAGTCGTCGGCGCCGGCCGCAGGGATCTTCCCCTCACGGAAGATTTTCGCCGCCAGCAGGATGCCGTCGATGATCTTCACATAGCCGGTGCAGCGGCAGATGTTATTGCGGATGGCGAAGGCCGCCTCCTCGCGGGTCGGCTCCGGATTCACGTCCAGCAGCCCCTTGGCGGAGATGACCATGCCCGGGATGCAGAAGCCGCACTGCACGGCGCCTGCTTCCCCGAAAGCGAAGGTGTAGACTTTCTTTTCCCAGTCGCTGAGTCCCTCCACCGTCACGATGGTCTTGCCCTCCAGCTTGTCCGTCTGGGGGATGCACGCCTTGGTGGGCTTGCCATCGATGAGCACGTGGCACGTGCCGCAGGCGCCCTCGCTGCACCCGTCCTTCACGGAGGTGAGGTGCAGCGTGTCCCGCAGATAGCGGATGAGCTTCTGATTTTTCTCGACGACGACGGTCTGTCCGTTCACGGTGAAAGTGGCCATATCGTTCTCCCTCCTGCGGCGAGCAGCCCCGCCGATGTGAAAGTAGCTAAAAATTTTTTAGTTATTATACAATATTTTCAGCTTTTCTGCAACCCTTACTGTGGGCATATCGTTATTCTACTTATCCGATAACGCTTTCTTTTCCCGTGTATTATCTGCCTCCCGCTCCGTTTCCATACCCGTGCCGCGCAGCCCGGCCCCCTCCCCCGCCGCAAAAAAAGAGACACGGCTCCCGCCGCGTCTCTTTTTCGCTTTGTCACGCCATCTTGGGCCGCTCGTTTCCGTAGAAGAACACCGCCACAGTACCCGGCCCCGCGTGGGAGCCGATGATGGTGCCGATGTCGCACAGCCGGATGCGTCCCTTCAGCTTGGGGAACCGCTGCTCGATGGCGTCGATAAGCAGCTGCGCGTCCTGCGGACACTGGGAGTGGCACACGAAGCACTTGCCGTCGTAGTCCACGCCGCCCTCGGCGCACTGTGCCATGGTCTCCACCGTCACCTCCACAGCCTTCTTCTTGCCCCGCACCTTGCTGTACGCCTTGATGGAGCCGGTGTCGTCCAGCCGCATGATGGGGCAGATGTTCAGCACCGTGGCTACGGTGGCCGCCGCGCCGGACACGCGGCCCGTCCGCCGGAACTGGGTCATATCGCTGCTGAAGAACTGGTGATGCACCCGATTCCGGTGCGCCAGCACCCACTGCTCCACCTCCTCCAGGGACTTGCCCTGATCCCGCAGGTCGGCGGCGCTGTCCACCAGCAGGCCGTAGCCCGAGGAGGAGCACAGCGAGTCGATGACCACCAGCTTCCGCTCCGGATATTTGGCCCGCAGCTCCTCCGCCGCCAGAAAGGCGTTATGTACCGAGCCGGACTGGCCGGACGTAAACGCGATGTGCAGCAGGTCGCCCTTCTGCAGCAGTCTCTCGAAGAATTCCATGTAGGCGGCCACGTTGATCTGGCTGGTCTGGGGCAGCTTCCCCTCCCGAATGAACCGGTAGAAGCGGGGCAGTGCCTCGGGATCGCGGCCCATGTCGTCGTCATATTCCACGCCGTCCACCACGTAGGTGTAGAACAGCACGGGGATGTCTCTGCTCTCCATATAGCTGTACGGCAGATCCACGGTAGAGCAGCAGCTCAGCGTAAATTGTCTTTCCATCTTTCCCTCCACAGCTGCGGCGGCCCGCTGCGGGCCCGCCAGACTCCTTGATGCGATGATACTACATAATAGTATAATCGCTTTCCGGATTTTCTGTCAATAAGCGGAACTGCCGGATTGCAAAAAGCGGCAGAAAACGGTATAATAGCCCGAGATATTTTTTCAGGAGGCACACATGGTCATCGTTATCAAAACAGGAACGCCGGAGGCGGCCATCCGCCAGCTTCTGGCCCAGCTGGCCGCCCAGAACGTCAAGGGCGGCTGCGTCGCCGGTCCCAACGGCATCCTTCTGCCGCTGGTGGGCGACACGTGGCGTCTCGACCCCAATATGCTCCAGGGGCTCCCCTACGTGCAGGAGGTGCGCCGTCTCACCCCCGCCTATCGTCTGGCGGGCCGCGCCGCCCACCCCGCCAATACCGTGGTTGCCGTGGGCGATGCAAAAATCGGTGAAAAATTCTGCATGATCGCAGGGCCCTGCGCCGTGGAGTCCGCGCCCCAGATGGCCGCGGTGGCCCAGTCGGTAAAGGAGTCCGGCGCCCAACTGCTGCGGGGCGGCGCCTTCAAGCCCCGCACCTCGCCCTATACCTTTCAGGGTCTGGAAAAGGCCGGTCTGGACCTGCTGGTGCAGGCGGGCCGGGATGCGGGCCTGCCGGTGGTAACGGAGATCACCGATATCTCCCAGCTGGATCTGCTGGCCGATGTGGACGTGCTGCAGGTCGGCGCCCGCAATATGCAGAACTATACGCTGCTGAAAGCGCTGGGCCAGCTGCGCCGCCCCGTGCTGCTGAAGCGTGGCCTCTCCGCCACGGTGGAGGAATTCCTGCTGGCAGCGGAGTACCTGCTCTCCGGCGGCAACGAGCAGGTCATCCTGTGTGAGCGCGGTGTACGCAGCGGTGTGTCCGCCGCCCGTGCCGCTCTGGACGTGTCCGCCATCCCCGTGCTGAAGCGGGCCACCCACCTGCCGGTGCTGGTAGACCCCAGCCACGCGGCGGGCCGCAGCGAATTGGTGCTGCCGCTGGCGCTGGCCGCCGCAGCGGCCGGAGCCGACGGCCTGATGGTGGAGGTCCACGACCGCCCCGCCTGCGCCCTGTCCGACGGCGGGCAGTCCCTGACCTGCCGTCAGTTCCGGGAGCTGTCTGCCGCCGTCACCGCCCTCCTCCCCTACGCCTGGCGGCCTGACACGTTCTAAGCACAGTCCATGTCCCTTTCGCAGAAGGCCGGCACACCAAGGCGGCGTACACAACGAGCGCCGGCCAAGCGCGCCAACCGGCACGCCGCCATACCCCTCGCCGCCCAGCGGCACTTCTTCGGAACCAGACTGACACCCGCTAAGCCGAACCACGGGAAAGCGTTGGAAGGCCCCCTGCCGACCAGCGTACCCTGCGAATATCCAATGCCCCGTCAACACACCCGTTCCGGCTGAATCGCAGACACGCGGTCCACCACACGCCACCGGCACGCCGCTCATTTCGCGCACATCACCGGCAAGCCCCATTTCTTTTCAGGGGGACACCGCCCTGCACGTAAAACCATCTCCCGGCAAAAGCGTATTCCGACCGCTTTTTGCGCCGTCTGCGCCGCAGCCGCCGCGTTCCGGTCGGCGGCTGCCCTTTCCCCGGGCCGTTGACCGCCGCAGTGACGCCGCCGTCTGCCAAAGCGGCGCGTTCACAAAGACCACCACGGTACGCCTACGAGGGAAAAGGCCAACGATCTGTTCCGACCCGGCGCCTTCACCGGCGAGTTCCGCATCCGGTACGCGGCGCAGACCGGTGTGGAAGCGCTGCAAGCCTGCATCGCGTGGAAAGGGACGGCCCGCCGTGCAGCCTCAGTTGCTTTTACGGCGGTGATTTTCTCATCGCGCAGGACCGCAGTCTCAACCCCTGCCTGCTGATTGGCGACGACATGGCCGCCTTCACCCTGATGACCGCCGATAAGTCGGTTATCGCCACGCCTCCGAGTTATGTCAACTTCACGTGGATCACCTCTCCTACGGCAGCGATGGCCAGATGGCTCTGACGGACATTGCGAGTCTCTCCTCTCTCGCGACCCGCTTTTTTTCAGAGGGCCTTTCAGCCCTCTCGTAACCCACACGGCCTCAAGACCACCGCACCTTCGTGACCCGCGGCTGTCGCAAAGGACCTCTCTGCTCTCTTGCGCTCTGCCGCTGCCTCATCGCAGCCCTCCATATCCGCCGCGTTTCCCCCAGGTGCGCACGACTGTTCCAGCCTCTGTGCGCACGACTGATTCACCGGCGGCTGGGCGTTCGTTTTCCGTTGGGAAATGCTGCGCAGCTTTTCGCTTACCCGTATCGAAATTATTTAATATTCCTCTATTTCGCATAAATATTCAGCTTTTTCCGTCGAAACTTCCTCATGAAGCACATCCGGAAATAAAACCGGAAATTCCCGGAAGAAAAACGGAAATTAGTTGCACACAACCATGCCCTGCCGGATGGTGCCGGCAGGGCATGGTTATATTTATGCGGTTTTATACACATTCTCTTATGCGGCTCAATCTGCCATTTTATGCAGTCTATCGTGCTATTTTTATGCTGCTTCACGCACTGTTTTGCGCCGTCCATTGCAGCACTATATTTCGACCGTATCATACTTTTTGTGTGGTTTGTCGCATTATTTTTGTGGGGCGGGTACCGCGCTTCACATGCGTTGCTTTCGCTTTTTCTTTCTGTTCGCCACTAAAATTTATCCTGATTTTCGCCTTCTCCATTCTCCGCATTGTCCGCACTCGCCGGCATTTCGTCCACATTTCGCGGACGATCTTCCGCGCCGCAGAGATGCAGGAGGCGGGAGCCAAAGGGCAGGAACAGCAGATACCCCACCAGTCCACCAGCCGTGTTGGCGATGACATCCGTGATGTCGGATGTGCGATTTGTCGTTAGAAGCAGCTGCAACAGCTCGATGCACAGGCTCAGCAGAAGTGCGGCCAACACCGCCCGACACAGGCCGCGCTTCCGCCGCACCAGCGGCCACAGAAAGCCGAAAGGCACTGTCATCACAACGTTCAGCGACAGCTGTCGCGCTGCGTTGCCGTAGCCGTTCCGCAGATCACGGAAGGGCTCCAGCTCCATGAGTGCATAGTGATTCCCCGCCAATTTCGGCAAATTGGCCAGCACCGGCAGCAGCGTCACCCCCAGCACACAGACCAGATAGATGAAAAACACCGTCCGGACTGCCAGTACACAGTGTCCCAGTCCCCTCCAGCGGGGCAGCAGTACCAGTAGATACACTGCCGCCAGCACTGCCAGATCCGGCAGCATCTGTAAAATTTTCCCAAGGTCAAACTGTGGTATCGCCCATCCCCCCGCTTTGCCGCAAATTCTATTTTTTTCCAATCCCAGTACTGTACCGCTCTCAAAAGCGGCCCAGCCCAAAACCGAAAATTCGTCCGATACAGTCCGATATAGTATAAGCTGTTTTTGAAAAAAATGTCAACCACTTCGGCAAAAACTTCAGCAAATCATAAAAAAAGGGACCGCAAAAGCGGTCCCTTTTGGTGTACTTGGGTACTCTTATGTACTTTTCGTACCGGATGAAACGTTCGGCTTAGAAGCAGCCCTGCTCCATCATCGCCTCGGCGACCTTCTTGAAGCCGGCAATGTTGGCGCCAGCCACCAGATCGTAACCCAGACCGTACTCCTCGGCGGCCTCGGCGGACACCTTGTGGATGTTCTCCATCATCTTGTGCAGCTGATGGTCGACTTCCTCAGCGGTCCAGACCAGACGCTCGGAGTTCTGCGCCATCTCCAGAGCGGAGACGCCCACGCCGCCGGCGTTAACAGCCTTGGAGGGAGCAACGATCATGTGCTTCTGCGCACGCAGGAAGTTCAGAGCATCGTTGGTGGTGGGCATATTGGCGACCTCGATGTAGTACTTCACGCCGGAAGCAGCGATCTTCTCAGCGGACTCCATCTTGACATCGTTCTGCATGGCGGCGGGCATATACACGTCAACATCCTTGACGCCCCAGCACTTCTCGCCGGCAACGAACTCGCAGCCAAACTTGTCAGCATAGGGCTTGCAGTGCATGGGATCCTTGGCGCGCATCTCCAGGATGAAGTTCAGCTTCTCGTCGGTGATAACGCCGTCGGGATCGTGAACGTAGCCGTCGGGGCCGGCGAAATAGGTGACCTTGGCGCCCAGCTGGGATGCCTTCTTCATGATGCCCCAGCCCACGTTGCCGTAGCCGGAGATAGCGATCTTCTTGCCCTCGATGGTGTCATTCTCGTGCTTCAGCACTTCCTGCAGATAGTACATGGCGCCGTAGCCGGTGGCCTCGGGACGGATCAGGGAACCGCCGTAGCTCAGGCCCTTGCCGGTGAGCACGCCGTTCTCCCACACGCCCTTCAGGCGGCGGTACTGGCCGTACAGATAGCCGATCTCGCGGCCGCCCACGCCCATATCACCGGCGGGGACGTCGATGTCGGGCCCGATGTAGCGGTACAGAGCGGTCATAAAGCTCTGGCAGAAACGCATGACCTCGGCATCGGACTTGCCGGCGGGATCAAAGTCGGAACCGCCCTTGGCGCCGCCGATGGGCAGGCCGGTCAGGCTGTTCTTGAAGGTCTGCTCGAAGCCCAGGAACTTGATGATACCCTCGTACACGTTCTTCTGGAAACGCAGGCCGCCCTTGTAGGGGCCGATAGCGCCGTTGAACTGGCAGCGCCAGCCGCGGTTGGTGTGCCACTGGCCGGCATCATCGCACCACACCACGCGGAATGTGAACATACGCTCGGGCTCCACCATGCGGCCCAGCAGGTCCACCTTCTCATACTCGGGGTGCTTCTCGATCACAGGCTCCAGAGAGGACAGGACCTCCTCAACCGTCTGTACGAACTCAGGCTCGTTGCCATGCTTGGTTCTGACGCTCTCCAGAACGTCCGCCAAATACTTATTCACAGCTAAATTCCTCCTCAAATAAGTGTTCCGTTCGGAATCATGTCGGCGCAGTGTTCCACGCCTCCATCTGCCCCGATGATAACACCGATTTTCCTTTTTCTCAAGGGGTGTTCAGCCAAATTCTCCCTTTCGGGCCGTAAAAAAAAACCTGCTTTTTTTGTGCATATTGTTGAATGACTCACAGCCAAAATCCGTCACTCTGCGGCGGCTTATTTGATATATTTTTCACAAAACAGCCGGTGCTTTCGTACTTCAAAGCATGACCGCTTTTCCGTGTAAAATTGCGGCGGAATCTTGACTTTTTTTCGGGCTGCTAATATAATGTACACTGTCGATCGACAAAGACAAGCACGGCTTTGACGGGCAGCGATACGCCCATACAGCGGCAAGACTCTCGGGGATGCAGCAAGTACCCTCCTCCGGTCTTTCCCCGCCCGGGCACGCTTCTGCTCCGGCAAAGCTGCTTTGCACCTGTCAGTGATGGATTTTCAGGTGTTTTTTGGCTTTTGAGGTGCAGGTTTGCTGACGCAGGCCAAGGCGAAAAGGGCAAAAAGCGCCGGAAAGACGCGCTGACAGTCCTGTTTGCCCTTGTTGATCGATGGTTTGCTGCTGTTTCGTGCAGTGCGACCATACTATGACGGCAGACGGCCATATGGCGGCCGCGCCTGAAAAGGAGTTTTGAATCATGCCTGTTTATCCCATCACCGTGGCCGGTCTGCAGCGCGATCTGCCCATCTGTAAGGTCACGGACGACCTGTATATCGGCGCTTTTATCTGTTTCGGCGACGCAGAGCTGACGGTGGCCTGCGCCCGGGAAATGCTGAAGCTGGTGGACCAGGACAGCTACGACTACATGCTGACCGCCGAGGCCAAGTCCATCCCCCTCATCCACGAAATGGCCCGCCAGAGCGGCGCCGCCAAGTACTTCATTGCCCGCAAGGGTCCCAAGGCATACATGCCCGATCCCATCCACGTGGAGGATAAGTCCATCACCACCGCCGGCGTACAGAAGCTCTATCTGGGCCGCGACGACGCCGACATGATCCGCGGCAAGCGCATCCTGCTGATGGACGATGTCATCTCCACCGGCGGCTCTATCCACGCCATGGAGGAGCTGGTGAAGCTGGCGGGCGGCATTGTGGCCGGCCGCGTGTCCGTGCTGGCCGAGGGCGATGCCGCGGCGCGCAAGGACATCAAGTTTCTGGCTCCCCTTCCGGTGTTCAATGCCGACGGCAGCGTGAAGTAAAGCGTTAAGAACGCATACATAAGTAAAACGTGTGGCAGCCCGCAGGCTGCCACACGTTTTTTATAGCAGAAGGGCTGGACAATCTTTATAAGCTGTGGTAATATTTAGAATTAACAAAACTAATGGCTTTGGAGGGCCGCACCGGGAAAGGAGTCTATTGCATATGTCTGTCAAGGAAAGCTACGCCGGGAAAATCAACCGCAAGCTCAACAAGAAGCTGCGGGTCATCGCCGTGGCCGCCGGTCGGGAGCCGGCGGATCTGGTGCTGAAGAACGCCACCTATGTCAACGTGTTTTCCAATGAGCTGTGTCACGGGGATATCGCCGTGGCGGAGGGCCTCATCGTGGGCATGGGCGAATACAACGGTGCGGTGGAGGTGGATGTCTCCGGCAAGATCGTGCTGCCGGGGTTCGTGGATGCCCACATCCATCTGGAGAGCTCGCTGGTGAGCCCCACGGAGTTCGCCAAGGCTGTGCTGCCTCACGGCACCACCACGGTCATCACAGACCCCCACGAGATCGCCAACGTCATGGGCACCGACGGCATCGAGTACATGCTTCAGGCCACGGAGGATCTGCCGGTGGATGTGCGGTTCATGCTGCCCTCCTGCGTGCCGGCCACGCCGCTGGATGAGTCCGGCGCCAACCTGGACTACCGTGCCATTGACTCCTTCTACGACCATCCCCGGGTGCAGGGTCTGGCGGAGATGATGAACTTCGTAGGCACCATCAACGGCGACCCCCAGGTGGTAGAGAAGATCGTGGCCAGTCAGGCCCACCATAAGAAGATCGACGGTCACGCCCCCGATCTGAAGGGCAACGACCTTAACGCCTATATCGCAGCAGGCGTGTACTCCGACCACGAGTGCCACGATCTGGCCGACGCCATCGCCAAGCTGGAGCGGGGACAGTTCATCATGATCCGCGAGGGCACCGCCGCCCGCAATCTGGAGGCGCTGGTCCCCCTGCTGTGTGACAAGTATGTGGAGCGGTGCATGTTCTGCACCGATGACAAGCACCCCAACGACCTGCTGGAAAAGGGGCATATCGACTACATCGTCAAGAAGGCCATTGCACTTGGCGCCGATCCCATCACCGCCATCAAGGCCGCCTGCCACAACGCGGCGCGGTACTTCCTGCTGAACAACCGGGGCGCTATCGCCCCCGGCTATCTGGGGGACTTCGTTGTCATCGACAGCTTCGAGCACTTCAACATTGAGAAGGTGTTCAAGAAGGGCGAGCTGATGTACAGCGACGGCGTGCTGAAGGACTTCCCCACGCCGGAGATCGACCCGTATCTGGTGAAGCACGCCCATGACACGTTCCATGTGGCCCCGCTGACTGCGGCGGACTTCACCGACAGCCGCCCCCACGCCGTCATTGGCATGGTCAGCGGCGAGATCACCACCACCGACGGCGGCTACACCGACCGCATCGACGTGGATTACGACATTCTGAAGATCGCCGTGATCGAGCGGCATAAGAACACCCACCACATCGGTCTGGGCTACATCAAGGGCTACGGTCTGAAGAAGGGTGCGGTGGCCACCAGCATCAGCCACGACAGCCATAACATCATCGTGGTGGGCACCAACGAGGAGGACATGGCCTTCGCCGCCAACCACATCGTACAGAACCACGGCGGCATCACCGTGGTGGAGGACGGTCAAGTGAAGAGCGATGTGCTGCTGGCCATCGCGGGCATCATGTCCGACGACAGCCTGGTCAACGTGAACCGCGATCTGGAGGCCGCCAAGGCCGCCGCCTACGCGCTGGGCGTGTCCGAGGGCATCGACCCGTTCATGACCCTGAGCTTCATGGCGCTGCCGGTGATCCCCACGCTGCGCATCACCACCCGCGGCGTGTTCGACGTGGGCTCCCAGCGGTACGTGTAAAAAAAGAAAGCATACGCAAAAGGAGAACGGCTTCCGCCGTTCTCCTTTTGCGTATGCGGGGCTTGGGTCAGCGGGCAGTAACCCACCACTCGCCGCCGCCAAAGCTGCTGTAATGGCCGTTGTCATCATAGCAGCCAACGCCGTAGTAATAGCCGGTGCCGCTGACAGCGGTGGTGTCCGTCCATGTGATGGTGTCGGAGCCGGTGGGAAGCACCGTGCCCATGGGAGAGTAGGAGAAGCCGTTATCCTCCGAGCGGAACACCTGATAGCGGGCAGCACCCTCCACGGTGCGCCAGGTCAGCACCGGCTTGCCGCTGTCATCCAGCTCCAGAGACGTGATCTCCGGCGTGTCCATGGTGGGAGGCGCCTCGCAGTACCGGCGGGCCGCCTGACTGAAGTCGCTGTACGTGCTGCCGCTGACGGCGCGTACCTTATAGTAATACCAGGTGTCGGCCTCGGCGGTGGTATCCTTGTGGAATGTGACGTCCGCCGACACGATGAGGGTATAGGCGGAAGCGGCAGGGGCGCTGCCGTCGGAGGCGGCCTGTGCGCGCCAGATCTCGTAGCGCTCCGCGCCGGTGACGGCGGGCCACCAGACGGTGGGCTTGCCGTCGCTGCAATCCTCGCCCAGCGTCATGGCGGGCACATCCAGCCGGCTTGCGGACTGGCCGGTGCAGTGGAGCGCCGCGTTCAGCAGCGGGTCGTTGCGGTCAGCCACGGAGATGGCCGCCCACTCCGCCGCCGTACCGCCGTAGTACACGTCGGTCAGGCTGCGGCAGATCCGGAACGCGGCCTCTCCGATGCTGGTAAGGCTGCGGGGGATATAGACCTTGGTCACGGCACGGCAGCCCACAAACGCCTCGGAGCCCAGTGCCTCCATGCCGTCGGGGAGCCGTATCTCCGGCAGCGCTTCACACGCGGCGAAGGCAGCGTTCCCGATGTGGGTCACACCAGAGGGAATGGTCACGTTCTTCAGGCTGCCGCAATTTTCGAACATGCTGGGGCCGATGACCGTCAGGTCGGCAGGCAGGGTCACGTCCGTCAGATTCTCGCACTCCTGGAACAGGCTGTCACCCAGCGTTACCTCGCTGGCAGCGCGATAGACCTCATACTGGGCCGCATCAGGCACGGCAGGCCAGGTCAGGGCGGGATAGCCCTGATCGTCAAGGCCGGCAGTGACGGTGGGTGCGGCCAGAGATGCGGCGGGGTTATAGGTGAAGGTCACCTCTTTGCTGAAGGAGCCCACAGCGCCGCTTGACGTAACGGCGCGGACCTTGTAGGTGTAGGTCCGGCCCTTCTCCAGGTAGTCCGCGGGTACGGTGTAGCTGGTGGCGGTCTTGTCATTGTTGGCATACCAACGATAGCAGGGATCACAGTCATCTCCGCCGTCATAGCTGCACCAGAGCTGATAGCCCGCCGCGCCGCTGACGGCGCTCCACTTCAGGGTGGGCTGGCCCTTCTTGCTGACGCTGAGGGTCAGAGTGGGTGCGGTGAGGACGGTGCTGCCGGTACACTTGATGGCGGCGCTGGTCAGAGCCGTGTTGCCGGGACGGATCGTCACGCCCTTCCAGTCGGCGGCGCTGCCGGTGAAGGTCACGTTCTTCAGGGACGTGCAGCCGTCAAAGGCTTCCTTCTTGACTTCCACGGTGCCGCGGGGAATGGTGACGGAGGTCAGGCTGGTGCAGTCCTTAAACATCCACCACGCGATATCTCTGAGATTCGCGGGCAGGCGGACGCTGGTCAGGCTGGCGCAGTCCATAAAGGTGCAGCCGCCGGCATCCCACAGGCTGTCCGGCAGGGTGACGGACTTCAGGGACGCACAGCCATAGAAGAAGTCGCCGCCGATAGACGTCACACCGGCAGGGATGGTGATGGAGGTCAGGCTCTCGCAATATCTGAACACGCTGCTGCCCATTTCCTCCAGCCCCGCGGGCAGGGAGACAGAGGTCAGCTCAGCGCAGTCTCTAAACGCATAGGTCCCGACGTAGGTGATGCCCTTGTTCACCACGGCCTTCTTGATCTGGAGACGCAGCTCGGCGTCATACCAGGGAGCGGTGCAGTTATAATCGTTGAAGAAGTCATAGGTCGCACCGGTGCCGCTGATGGTCAGGGTGCCGGCGGCGTCCAGCGTCCACTTGGCGCTGTCGCCGCACTTGCCGCTGGCCACCGTAGCGGCGGCAGGCTTTCGGTAAGTCACGGACACGACGCTGCTCCACGCGCCTGCTGTGCCGTTGGCATCCAGAGCGCGGACCTTGTAGTAATAGGTGTTACCGTCCTCGATGTAAGATGTGTTGGTATAGGACGTGCCGGTGACGGTGGAATACTTGATGTACTCGCCACTGCGGCTGCGGGCGCGGTACACCTCGTACTTGGCCGCGCCGGAGACGGCGTTCCATTTCAGGGTCGGGCGGCCCTGCGCATCGTTGCCGCCGGTGACGGTGGGGGCGGACAGGCCGGTGCAGTGGACATCCGCGTTATACAGAGCGCTGTTCCCCTCGCCGGCGATCTGGATGGAGGTCCACTGGGTCACGGAGCCGTTGAAGTAGACATCCTTCAGCGCAGTGTCATAGCGGAAGGCGCAGATGCCGATGGATTTCACCGTGTTGGGCAGGGTGATGGTTTTCAGGCTGGGGCAGTCATTGAAGGCGTAATTGCTCAGATAGGTGACGCCGCCGGACACCGTGGCGGTGGTCAGCTTGGCCATCTGGCTGCAGACGGCATCGCCCATAGTCCGCAGGCCGCTGGGCAGCGTGATCGCGGCGATGCTGTCACAGTGGGTGAAGGCGTTGGACTCGATGGTGGTAACGCTGCTGGGGATGGTGATGGCGCTCAGTCTGATGCAGCCCAGAAACAGGCAGGAGCCGATGCGCTTCAGGCCGCTGGGCAGCGAGACGGAGGTCAGCTGGGTGCAGTTGGAGAACATGGAATAGCCCAGCTCCGTAATGCCGCTGTTCACCACGACCTTGTTGACGCGCTGGATGCGGGCCTTGGTACACCATGGCGCGGCACTGTTGCCGTCGTCATCCATGTCGTAGTTATACGTGGCGCCGGTGCCGCTGATGGTCAGGGTGCCGGTGCTGTCCAGCGTCCAGGTGGCGCTGTCGCCGCACTTGCCGCTGGCCAGCGCGGCGGCGTAGGCGGTGTCCACCATGCCCAGCGGAAGGGCGCTGAGCAGCATGAGAACCGCCAACAGGATGGATAGGATACGTTTTTTCACAGAAACTCCCCTTTTCTTTATGATCTCCGCCGGTATGTGCCGGCAGGTCATTACAACGATAGAATACACCTGTTTTTGTGTGATTTCAATAAGCTGGCTGCATAGTATCGAGGGTTTTTTTGCAAAAACGGAAAAATCGCATAAATAAAGAGAACGGCGGAAACCGTTCTCTTTTTTGCGTATGTGGGCGGTCACAGGATGGGGCCGCGGCGGTCGGGGTCCTGGGGCGCGAAGTCCGACAGGCCCTTGCGGCACACCACGCAGCCCGCCACGCCCACCGCCGCCATGGCGGCCAGCGCGGCTCCGACGCCGCCGGTGCCGCTGAACAGTCCCAGCGGATCGTTCATGGCGTTGAAGGCGGCATGGGCGGCGAAGCCGGGCAGGATGCTGCCGGTGCAGCGGCGGAGGAAGCCGAAGGCCAGACCCATCAGGAAGGCGTAGACCATCTGGATGGGCGTCCCATGGACCAGGCCGAAGATGGCGGCCTGTAATACCAGAGCCAGCCAGGGCGGCATGGCACGCTCCAGACGGGTCTGGATGACGCCGCGGAACGTCAGTTCCTCCGCCAGCGGGCCCAGCACCGCCATGGTCAGGAACGTGTTCAGGCCGGTGGAGGTCAGGACGGACATATCCGCGTTGTACGCAGCCATCCACGCCTCCGGCAGGAGGGACAGCGCCAGATCCGTCAGGACGTACAGCACGATGCCGGCAAAGGAACAGAAGCCGGCAGTCCAACCGGAGCAGCGGCGCAGGCACACGGCCTCTGACAGCGGCGTCTGGCGTATTTTGAACCACAGCAGCAGTCCCGCCGCGATGAAGAAATCGGCCAGCAGCGTGGCGGTGTCCGCGCCGTCCAGGATGCTCTGGGGATCGAAGCCGCCGGGACGCAGCGCGGAGCCGGCGATGGCGATGGCGGCGTAGATCGCGCCGGTCAACAGCTGCACTCCCAAAAAGAACAGCACGTACAACGCAGATTTCCCCAGCGCGGTCAGCACGCCTCTGGCGGTATAGGGGTGTCGGTGTTCCATACAGTCTCCTTTCTCACAGATCAGGTCCGGGTACGGTCAGGGTCAGTATAGCAGGGCGCGGCGGTTGGTGTCCAGCAACTCTGCGTTGCGTTGGTGGTTTTTTGGCCAAAGCGGCGCAACTTCAGGTTGTCAGGGATAGAAAACAGGGGAGCGGCCCGTGTGCCGCTCCCCTGTTTTTACAGCTTGATGTCGCAGGACATACTCATGACAGCACGTCCGCCCACGCGGACGGTGACGGTATCGCCGTCTGCATACAGGCGGCTGCGGATCTCCGAGGGACGGTACATATGCTCGCCCTGCAAAAATACGTTCTCCTGCTCCGGCTGCACCATACCGTGGCGGTAGAGGTAGTAGGTCAATGCGCCGTTGCTGGTGCCGGTGGCGCACTCCTCGGGAATGTCATACAGCGGCGCGTAGTTGCTGCAATAGGCGGTGCAGCCGTCGCCGAGGCAGAACATGTGGACGCCGGTGACATCATAGCGTCTGGAGAGCGCCGTCACCGCCGGTTCATTCTGGACGGCGCGCAGCAGCGTATCGCGGTCGCGGACGGGCATCATGATGTCGGCCAAGCCAGTGGACACGATGGCGGGCAGCAGGCTGTCGGGGCGATCCGCCGGAGTCAGGCCGTAGGCTTCGTACAGCTCCGGCAGCTCCGGCTCCGTCAGTTCCCGTATCCAGTGGGGCGGCGCCATATCCATCCACACCGTATCGCCCCGAACGCCGATGGTCAGATCCGCGGCCTTGGTGTGGGCGGTGATATCGCCGTCACCGATGCGCCCCAGCGCCCGCAGCAGCGCGAAGGAGGCGATGGTGGCGTGGCCGCAGAGCTCCACCTCCCCCGCCGGTGTGAAGTAGCGCAGGATCACGCTGCCATCGGGGCTTCGGGTGACGAAAGCGGTCTCGGAGTGCTTGAACTCGGCGGCGATCTGCTGCATCTCCGCGTCGGTCAGCGGGCGGTCCGGCAGCACCACGCCGGCCTGATTGCCGCCGAACAGGCGGGCGGAAAAAGCGTCCATGACATAGGCTTCCATAAAAAATACCCCCACAGATTTTTTAATCAAGATAATTATAAACTGTCTTGCCATTCATGACAAGAGTATTTGACAGAACGACTTTTTTTCGTTAGAATAGAATTATATATCCGAAACGGAAATCAAAAAAGAAAGGAACCTCATCCAAAATGCTCAATGAGCGCAGTCTGTTATCGCAATTCCTGCATTTCGCAGCCGCTACGGTGGCATCCCTCATGGTTTTCAGCCTGTATTCCATCGTAGACGGGCTGATGGTGGCCAAGGGCGTAGGCGAATACGCCATGGCGGCGGTAAATCTGGCGGTGCCGTTCACCAACGTGCTGTTCTCCATCGGCGTCATCTTCGCCGTCGGCACCAGCACCATCATCGCTATCTATCTGGGACAAAACCAGGGCGAGAAGGCCAATGGCCTGTTCTCCCAGAACATCGTGCTGCTGACCTGTATCGGCCTGACCATCACTGTCCTCGTCTTCGTATTTCTGGAGCCGTTCGCCGTACTGCTGGGCGCAAAGGGCGTAACGTATCAATATACTATCGATTATCTCAAGGGCCTTGCGCCCTTCGCCGTGTGCTTCATCGTCTCCTATAACATGGAGGTGCTGATCAAGACCGACGGCTTTCCCCGTCTGGCCATTCTGACGGTCATCACCGGCTGTCTGGCCAACTGTGTGCTGGACTACGTGGCCATCTTCGTTCTGGACTGGGGCGTTTGGGGCGCGGCCTTCGCCACGGGCCTTTCCCAGCTTCTGACGTGTATCATCTATCTGCGCCACTTTCTGGGCGAACACAACACGTTCCACTTCGTAAAGTTCAGGATGGACTGGAGCATCTACAAGCGTCTGATCCCGCTGGGCTTTGCCGACGGCGTGACGGAGCTGTGCAACGGCGTGATGATCTTCCTGTTCAACCGGGTCATCCTCCGGTGCCTCGGCGACGACGGACTGGTGTGCTACACCATCATCGCCTATGTGAACACCCTCATCATCAACACCATGCTGGGTATCTCCCAGGGCAGCCAGCCGCTGGTCAGCTACCACTACGGCAAGGAGGACGCGGCAGGCTGCAGGAAGCTGCTGCGGTACGGTTTTACGGCGGTGGGCATCATGACGGCGGTGATCTTCGCCGGTGTGATGATCTTTGCCCCCCAGATCGCCGGGATCTTCCTCGGCGCGGAAAAGCCGGAGCTGCTGGGCAGCGCAACCGGTGCGCTGCGGCGGTACGGTCTGTGCTACATACTGCTGGGAAGCAACATCCTCATGGGCGGCTTCCTGACGGCGGTGGAGCGGCCGAAGGCTGCCATCTCCATCTCCGTGGGCCGCGGACTTGCGTTTCAGGCCGGTGCGCTGCTGCTATTGGCGGCAGCCGTGGGCGGCACGGGCATCTGGTTCGCGCCGGTGATCTCCGAGGCGCTGTGTGCGGTGATGGCGGTATGGTTCCTCCGCCGGTTCCTGCGGAAAACCGCGGCATAACGAGCATGCAAAAAGTATCCCACGGCACAGCCGTGGGATACTTTTTGCGCTCTATGGGATGTGTGCCTTACGCCTGCGCGGCCTTTTCCGCCATCATGCCCCGTATCACCTCGTCGATACGGCGGGCAATGCGGCAGAAATCCTCCGCCGTGTAGCCCCTGGTGGTCATGGCGGCGGTGCCGATACGGACGCCGCTGGTCTGGAACGGGGAGCGCCGGTCTCCGGGGACGCAGTTCTTGTTAAGAGTGATGCCGCAGCGGTCCAGCTCCTCCTGCACCTCCTTGCCGGTGAGACCGGTGTCCGTCAGGTCCAGCAGGAACAGGTGGTTATCGGTGCCGCCGGTGACCACGCGGTAGCCCATGGCCATGAACTCCGCCGCCATGGCCCTGCAGTTGGCCACCACGCTGCGGGCGTAGGCGCGGAAGGCCGGCGTCAGGGCCTCCTCCGCCGCTACGGCCTTGCCGGCGATGACGTGCTGCAGCGGGCCGCCCTGCGTGCCGGGGAATACGGCGCTGTCCACCTTCTTGGCCAGCTCCGGACGGCAGAAGATCAGGCCGCCGCGTGGCCCCCGCAGGGTCTTGTGGGTGGTGGTGGTGATGACATCCGCCAGACCGAAGGGACTGGGGTGTTCCCCTGCCGCCACAAGCCCCGCAATGTGGGCCATGTCCACCATAAAGCAGGCGCCTACCTCCTGCGCCGCAGCGGCGAAACGGGCAAAGTCGATGGTACGGCTGTACGCCGACGCGCCGGCGATGATGAGCTTGGGCCGCAGCGCAAGCGCCATGCGCTCCATACCGTCGTAGTCGATGAAGCCGTCATCGTCCACATCGTAGAAGTGCAGGTCGTAGAGTTTGCCGGAGAAGTTCACCGGCGAGCCGTGGGTCAGATGACCGCCGTTGGAGAGGCTCATGGACAGCACGGTGTCGCCGGGCTGCAGCAGAGCCATGTAGGCCGCCAGATTGGCCGACGAGCCGCTGTGGGGCTGGACGTTGACGTGGTAGTCGGTGGAAAAGACCTCCTTCCACTTGGAGACGCAGTACTCCTCCAGCTCATCCACGATATGGCAGCCGCCGTAGTACCTGCCCTGATTGCCCATGGCCCGGTGGGCCGGATACCCCTCTGAATATTTATTCGTCAGGCAGCTGCCCACCGCGCGGAGCACATCGCTGCTGACGAAATTTTCGCTGGCGATGAGCTCCACCGTGGTAGCCTGGCGCAGTTCCTCCTGACCAATCAGGTCAAATACGCGGGACGCCATAGACCTCTCCCCTTCCCTATTGTGGTAATGTGATTCCTATTATACACTATCTTGTGGTTTTGGCAAGAAAAATCTTCTCTCCATGGCAGATGGCACGAAAACGCCTATATCCTTTGTGGATTTTTTAGAAAAAATGCAGAAAGAGAAAAAAGGGGTTGACATTTGCCGCCAAAAGCGGTATGCTACGCCCAGCTTCGGCAAAATACAGTGAGGAGGAAAGCAACATGAAGCGTCGCAGCACTGCTATGATGATGTGCGAGATGTGCATGGGTATGATGTCCATGTGCATGTTTCTGCGCGCCCAAAATGATCGGTTGCTTTCCAAAAACTGTTTGTCGGCTTGAAAAAGCCGGTGTGTGAACAAGCAGCGGAAGGTCGATCGACCTGCCGCTGTTTTTTTGTTTGTTCCGGTGGGCAGCTGGGCACGTGCACAGTCCTGCGGCTCGCCGTCAGCAAGATCATACAATTCCTTCAAAACACATTTGAAAAGGAGACATAAACCCATGAAACACAACACTTTCACCCGTTTGGCCGCTCTGGCCCTGTCCCTGGTGCTGGCCCTGAGCCTGGCGGCCTGCGGCAGCAAGGACAACAACCCCAATGACACTACTGGCGACAAGGATGCCGCCGCTGCCACCACCGTGAAGATCGGTGTACCCAACGACACCACCAACGAGGCCCGCGCTCTGCTGCTGCTGCAGGAGAACGGCATCATCAAGCTGGCTGACGGCGTGGGCATCACCGCCACCAAGAACGACATCGTGGAGAATCCGTACAACGTGGAGATCGTGGAGGCTGAGGCTGCCCAGCTGCCCAACCTGCTGCCCGATGTGGACTACGCCGTCATCAACAGCAACTACGCCATCAACGCCGGTCTGAACCCCGTCAATGACTCCCTGCTCATCGAGGGCAGCGCCTCCGCCTATGCTAACATTCTGGCGGTGAAGGAGGGCAACGAGAACGAGCCCAAGATCCTGGCCCTGAAGGCCGCTCTGGAGAGCAAGCAGGTGGCCGACTACATCGCAGAGAAGTACGCCGGCTCCGTAGTGTCTGTGGTGGAGAATCCCACCGACGGCTATGATACCTCCGTGGATTACGACGCTCTGAAGGGTCAGACCATCTCCATTGCCGCCTCCCCCACGCCTCACGCCGAGATCCTGGAGGTGGCCAAGGAGATCCTGGCTGCCAAGGAGATCACCCTGGACATCCAGTCCTTCAACGATTATGTGGTGCCCAACACCGTTGTGGATGACGGTACCGTGGACGCCAACTACTTCCAGCACCTGCCCTATCTGGAGGACTTCAACACCCAGAACGGCACCCACATCGCCTCCATCGCTGCCATCCACGTGGAGCCCATGGGCCTGTACGGCGGTAAGCAGACTACGCTGGACGCTCTGACCACCAAGTAACGAAGAAAGGAGGGAGACGTCCATGATCGAACTCAAGCATGTCAGCAAGACATTTGATGCCGGTACAGCCGGCGGGGTAGACGCTCTCAAGGACGTCTCCCTCACCATCGAGGACGGCGACATTTACGGCATCATCGGTATGTCCGGCGCCGGAAAAAGTACGCTGGTGCGGTGCATCAACCTGCTGGAGAAGCCTACCAGCGGTGAGATCATCGTCAACGGCCAGCGGCTGGACACCATGACCCCCGCCCAGCTGCGGGCGGCGCGGCGGGAGATCACCATGATCTTCCAGCGGTTCAACCTGCTGATGCAGCGCACCTGCCTGCGGAACGTGTGCTTTCCCATGGAGCTGGCGGGCGTGAAGAGGGCTGAGGCCGAGCAGCGCGCCCGTGAGCTGCTGGAGCTGGTGGGTCTGCCCGACAAGGCGGACTCCTACCCTGCCCAGCTGTCCGGCGGACAGCAGCAGCGCGTGGCCATCGCCCGTGCGCTGGCCACCCATCCCAAGGTGCTGCTGTGCGACGAGGCCACCAGCGCCCTGGACCCCAACACCACGCGGCAGATCCTGGAGCTGATCCGTGACATCAACCAGAAGCTGAACATCACGGTGGTGGTCATCACTCACCAGATGAGCGTGGTGAAGGAGATCTGCAGCCACGTGGCCATTCTGGACGAGGGCCGTGTGGCCGAGTCCGGATTGGTAGGCACGGTGTTCGCCGCCCCCAAGTCCGCGGCGGGCCGCCGGCTGGTGTTCCCCGGCGGTGCGGACGCCCAGGTGTACGATCCGTCGGAGGAGAAGCTGGTGCGGCTGGTGTTCAAGGACAGCAAGACCACCAGCATCCCCCTGATCGCACGGCTGGCGGCGGAGGAGAACATCTTCTGCAACGTCATCTCCGCCAGCACCCAAAAGCTGTCCGAGGAGGTCTACGGCAGCATGATGCTGGGCATCCCCAGCAGCCAGTTCGACAAGGCTGTGGCCTTTATTCACAACGTAGCCAACGTGGAAGTTGAGGAGGTGGAGTGAGTATGTACAGCGATTTGTTTTCCCAGAAGTCCGTGCAGGACCTGCTGACCGTGCTGCCCTCTCTGCCCCTCGCCGTGTGGGAGACGTTCTATGTCACCGTGGTGAGCACGGCGCTGTCGCTGGTCATCGGACTGCCCTTGGGCGTGCTGCTGGTGGTGGGCGAGAAAAACGGCGTGCTGCCCCTCCCCCGCTGGCTGATGCAGGTGCTGAACGTCATCATCAACCTGCTGCGCTCCATCCCGTTCCTGATCCTGATGATCATGGTATTCCCTCTGTCCCGTCTGCTCATCGGCACCGCCGTGGGCACCACGGCCACTATCGTTCCGCTGGTGGCAGCGGCGTTCCCCTTTGTGGCGCGTCTGGTGGAGAGCAGTCTCCGCGAGGTGGACGGCAACATCATCGAGGCCGCCCAGAGCATGGGCGCTACGCCGATGCAGATCATCTGCAAGGTAATGATCCCCGAGAGCGTACCCTCTCTGATTCAGAACGTGACCATCGCGCTGACTACCATTCTGGGCTACTCCGCTATGAGCGGTATCATCGGCGGCGGCGGTCTGGGCAAGATCGCCATCGACTACGGCTACTACCGGTACAAGTACCTGGTAATGCTGGTGGCCGTGGTGATCCTGGTGATCCTGGTGCAGCTGTTCCAGAGCATCGGCACGTGGCTCAGCAAGAAGTGCGACAAGCGCCTGAAAAAGTGAAAGCAAAAAGGAAGGACCCTTGCGGGTCCTTCCTTTTTGCTCTCTTTCGGGGTAGGTCTGTCCCGGTCAAAAAAAGAGACGCCCGCGGGCGTCTCTTTTTTGCTTTGCAGGCAGATCAGTCGATCATGCTCTTGAGGTCAGCGGAAACGGTGATGGGGGCTGCGGTAGCGGCCTTCACCTGCTCCACGGTGAACTCGGGGTTGATCTCGGTCATCAGCAGGCCCTCGGGGGTGACTTCCAGCACGCACATCTCGGTGATGATCTTGTTCACGCAGTGGGAAGCGGTCAGGGGCAGACGGCACTTCTCGAAGATCTTGGGGTTGCCCTTAGCGGTGTGCTCCATGCAGACGATGCAGTGCTTGGCGCCCACGCACAGGTCCATCGCGCCGCCCATGCCGGGCATCTTCTTGCCGGGGATGATCCAGTTGGCCAGGTTGCCCTCGGCGTCCACTTCCAGAGCGCCCAGGAAGCAGGCGTCCACGTGGCCGCCGCGGATCAGGCCGAAGTTGGTGGCAGAATCAATGAAGCCGCCGCCGTAAGCTACGGAGGAGGGGGTGCCGCCGGCATCCACCACGTGATAGGGATCGTAATTGGCGTCGCCCTCCTTGGGGGCCACACCGGCGGAGACGATACCCAGCTCAGCGTGGATGATCACCTCAACGCCCTCGGGCAGATAGTTAGGGATCAGGGTGGGCAGGCCAATGCCCAGGTTCACGACGTCGCCGTCCTTCAGCTCTTTGGCGCAGCGCTTGGCGATAAAGCCTTTGATCTCGGACTTTTCCATTACTTTCTGTCTCCTTCCACGATGTAGTCAACGCACATACCGTAGGTATGGATGTTCTCGGGCTCAAAGTCACCCACGGGAACGATGTACTCGCACTCGGCGATAACGGTGTCAGCGGCGGTGGCCATGACAACGTTGAAGTTGCGCATGGTACCCTTGTACCAGCAGTTGCCGAACTCATCGCACTTGTAGGCGCCCAGCAGGGCGAAATCAGCGTGGATGGGCTGCATCAGCAGGTAGTCCTTGCCGTCGATGGTCTGACGGCCCAGGCAGAAGGGGCTGTCCTCCACCAGGGTGTCGATGCCCACGGGGGTCAGGACACCGCCCAGACCAGCGCCGCCGGCGCGGATGCACTCAGCCAGCGTGCCCTGAGGCAGCAGGTTGACCTCCAGCGTGCCCTCGGTGTTCTGCTGGCCCACCTCGGGGGTCATTCCCACGTGGGTGGCAATGACGCGCTTGACCTGATGATTGTGGATCAGCTCCGCAATACCGAAAAACTCCTCGCCCTTGGGACCGGTGGCGCGGCCCATGTCGTTAGCGATCAGGGTCAGGTCCTTGGTACCGCGGGCTACCAGCTCCTTAACGATGGCACGGGCCTGGCCGCAGGCCAGAAATCCGCCGCACATAATGGTGGCGCCATCAGGGATCATTGCCGCTGCCTCTTTGGCAGTCAGTACAGGTTTCTTTGCCATTTCTGTTCCTCCTTGTTTTATCCCGCCCGCGGTCAGGACAGTTCCCGCCGCAGACGGTATTCGGTCACGAAGACTCCCGCTTCGCAACGTTTCTAACAATAGCATCATACCATCCTTTGCGTGAAAACGCAAGGGATGGACATGGGATTGCTGCGCAAATTGACCATGCCGGTCCATGGCGGGACCGGACGCATTCTGCCAATCGATAGCAAAATGGGTCAGCGCGAAAAGCGGAGAGTCGTACAGGCGGCTCTCCGCTTTGCTGAGGATCTTATTTCATGCCGCGCTTGACCATCTCGGTCACGGCGAAGGAAGCCACGTCATCGGCGTACTTGCCGGCGCCGAAGCCGGCATCGTAGCCCAGCTCCTTGGCCAGCTCGTGGGTGATACGGGGACCGCCGCAGCAGACAACGAACTTGTCGCGCAGGCCCTCGGCCTCCAGCAGCTCGATGAGGTTGGTCAGGTTCTGGATGTGAACGTCCTTCTGAGTAACGGTCTGGGAGACCAGCAGCACATCGGCGTGCAGCTCCAGCGCCTTCTTGATGAATTCCTCGTTGGGGACCTGAGAGCCCAGGTTGTATGCCTCGATCATCTCGTAGCGCTCCAGACCGTAGTGGCCGGCGAAGCCCTTGCGGTTCATGATGGCGTCGATACCAACAGTGTGAGCGTCGGTGCCGGTGGAGGCGCCGACCATCACGACCTTGCGGCCGATGTGCTCACGGATGTAGTCGTTGGTGTCCTCCATGCTCATGACATCGGATTCCACGGTGATAACGTGGATATCCTCGTAGTTGACGGAGTGGACGCAGCTGCCGTAGACCACGTAGAAGGTGAACTCTTTATCCAGCGGGGTGTGGTACGCCACGTTGGGTTCCTCGAGGCCCATCTTCTTGGCGATCTGGCGGGCAGCCTCCTCGCCGCGCTCATCGTCCTTGATGGGCAGGGTGAAGCTGGTCTGCACCTTACCGTCGTTCATGGTGTCGCCGTAGGGCTTCAGGCGGGTCAGGTCCAGCGTGGTATCGAAATCGATCTTATGGGTATTATACAGTCCGCTGCTCATGCTCCCACCTTGCCTTTCATGACCTCAATGAACGGATTGAAGTATTTGTCGTCCTTGACCACAACGCCGTTCAGACCCTTGCCGCCGTCCTTGGGACGCTTGACATCGGCGAAGATGCCCTTCTCGATGGTGGTGAACAGGCCCAGCTTCTCGATCTCCTTCAGCAGATCGGTGGCCTTGGTCAGCACTTCGTTGGCACGGTTGCGGATAATGCCGTTCTCCTTGTAGGTCAGCTCGCTGCCCAGATCCTTCATGGTACGGAAGATGTACTGGGCGTTCTCGATAGACAGAGCACGGTCGGACATGAACGGGGTGTGGATGGCCTCGGTCATCATGCCCAGCAGGCACAGCCGCTGGTTGGTCAGGATGGTCACCATATTGAACAGGGCATCCTGGATGTGGCCGCGGAAGATGTTGCCGGTCATGAACTTCGTGGGAGGCATGTACTTCAGAGGCGCGTTGGGGAAGATCTCGCGGGCCATCTGCGCCTGCGCCAGCTCATACAGGAAGGTGTTCTCCACAGCGGGATCCATCTCGAAGGCGTGGCCCAGGCCCATCTGCTCCTCGCGCATGCCGGCGGTCCTGGCGAATGCCTCGTTCAGGAACTGGGAGGCCAGCACGGTGTGAGCGGCGGTAATGGCGTCGTCAGTGGTCAGGTAGTTATCCTCACCGGTGTTGATGATGACGCCGGCGTAGCCATTGATGACGCGGGAGAAGTACTGATCCACGATGGTGCGCTGCATGTTGATGTCGCGGAACAGGATGCCGTACAGAGCGTCGTTCAGCATGACGTCCAGACGCTCCAGAGCGCCCATGGCGGCGATCTCCGGCATGCACAGGCCGGAGCAGTAGTTGCACAGCCGGATGTAACGGTGCTGCTCCTCGCCCACCTCGTCCAGCGCGGCGCGCATGAGGCGGAAGTTCTCCTGGGTGGCGTAGGTGCCGCCGAAGCCCTCGGTGGTAGCGCCGTAAGGCACGTAGTCCAGCAGGGACTGGCCGGTGGTACGGATAACGGCGATGATGTCGGCGCCCTGCTTGGCACCGGCCTTGGCCTGAATGATATCCTCGTAGATATTGCCGGTAGCCACGATGATATACAGGTACGGGCCTTCCTTATCGCCCCATTCCTTCAGGTAGGCGTTGCGCTTGCCAACGTTCTTGTTGATGCGCTCCACGGTGGCGTTCACCACGGGGGTGATGGCTGCGCGAATCTCCTCGTCGGAGTGAGCGGGAACCTTGCTCAGATCCAACTCGCCGCTGCTGACAGCGTCCGCCACGCCCTGGGGATCCTTACCGGTCTCCACCATGGCGTTGCCGATGGCCCACGCGGTGCCAACGGGCAGCAGGGAGTTGGCCATCAGGTGATCCACGACCACGTTGGGCAGGGGGACATCCATGTCATTGACCCCATCAATACCCAGCAGACGGCAAACAGCGCGCTCCACCGTGACGGTGGTGTGCTGGTCAATAAAGTGCTGCACATCGTCCGCCACCTTGGCAGCGGAGGCACGCGCCTGATCGACCAGCTCAAAATTCAAGCCGAGTTTGCTTTCCATAGTTAAACCTCTCTCTTACTTCTTGACGTGACGCTCGTTACGCAGCAGCTTGGTGGGCTCCAGATAGCGCTGCTTCGTGCCCTCGGCGACCCATGCCACGCCGGTCTTCTCCACCTTCTTCTTGCCGGTGCAGACATCGCAGTGGCAATCCTGCACGTAGTGTTCGGGCTGGGTATAGGAGGTGATGACGCCCTCGAAGTTGCGCAGGATGACCTTGCGGGGAGTCTCGGAGATCAGGTAGTTGGGCATGACAGGGGTCTTGCCGCCGCCGCCGGGGGCGTCCACCACGAAGGTGGGGATGCAGTAGCCGGAGGTATGGCCGCGCAGAGCTTCCATGATCTCGATGCCCTTGGACACGGGAGTGCGGAAGTGGCTCAGGCCCAGGGAGGGATCGCAGGCGTAGATGTAGTAGGGGCGGACACGCATCTTGACCAGACCGTGAACCAGCTCCATCATCACGTGAGAGCAATCGTTCACGCCGGCCAGCAGCACGGACTGGTTGCCCAGGGGGATACCGGCGTCAGCCAGCATGGCGCAGGCCTTGGCGGCTTCGGGAGTGAACTCCTTGGGGGTGTTGAAGTGGGTGTTCAGCCACACGGGATGATACTTCTTCAGCATGGCGCACAGCTCGGGAGTGATACGCTGGGGGCACACAACGGGGGTGCGGGAGCCCAAGCGGACGATCTCCACGTGGGGGATGGCGCGCACGCGCTTGATGATGTACTCCAGGACCTCATCGGAGACCATCAGGGAGTCACCGCCGGACAGCAGGACGTCGCGGACCTCGGGATGAGCGGCCACGTAGTCGATGCACTTGTCGATCTGCTGCATGGGCACTTCGCAGTCGTTCTGACCGGCGAAGCGGCGACGGGTGCAGTGACGGCAGTACATGGAACACTGGTCGGTGATCAGCAGCAGCACGCGGTCGGGATAGCGGTGAGTCAGGCCGGGGGTGGGGGAGTCGGTATCCTCGTGCAGGGGATCGGCATCCTCGTAATCGGCATACTCCAGTTCCTCCGCGCGGGGGATCGCCATCTTGCGGATGGGATCGAACGGATCGTTCAGATCGATCAGGGACAGATAGTAGGGGGTAACAGCCATGCGCAGCTTGCCCAGCGTCTTGCGGACACCCTCCTCCTCATCGGGGGTCAGGGTCATATACTTCTTCAGGTCCTCAACCGTCTCAGCGCGGTTGGCGACCTGCCAATGCCAGTCGTTCCACAGATTCTCGGGAACATCGGCGAACAAACCGTTGCGAGTCTTCATAGTGTTTCTCCTTCACAAAATCATGTTGTTGAGGGGGGGTAGGTCAAAGGCTGGGAGGCCTCTTGGGCCCCCCAGCTTTTGAAGGAAGTCGTTTAGCAGTACTTCTCGTCGAACAGCTTGCGCAGCTTGGGGTTCTCACGCAGCACGTCCAGAGTGATCTGAGCGTGGTTCTTGGTGTAGCCATTGCCGATGATCATGGTCACGTCCTTGCCGATACCCTCAGCGCCCAGAGCAGCCTTGGTGAAGGAGGTAGCCATGGAGAAGAAGTACACCATGCCGTCATCGCGGACGGGCAGAATGGCGGACATCTCGCAGGACTCAATGTTCACGCAGCAGATGGACAGATCGTACTCCTTACCATCGTTGACGGCCAGAGCAGCCTCCATGACCTCAACGGGCTTGGTGCAGTCGGCCACGATCACGTCGGTATAAACGCCCAGCTCCAGCAGACCGGGAACCTGCTTGGGGTTGCGGACAACGCCCACGACCTTGCCTTTGGGGCCGACCTTCTTCATGGCCTCCCAGCCGCACAGCACGCCGGACTTGCCGTTGGCGCCCAGGATCAGGACGCTGTCGCCCTCGTGGGGCAGCTTGCGGGCCTGCGCGGGAGCGCCGGCCACGTCCAGAGCGGCCAGAGCCAGAGGCTCGGACATATCATCGGGCATCTTGCAGTACAGAGCGGACTCGAACAGGATAGCCTTGCCGACGATGTCCACGCGGTCGATATCCTTGTGGATGGCCAGGATCTTCTCGATCTTCAGCGGGGTCATGGACAGGGACACCAGAGAGACGATCTTGTCGCCTTCCTTCAGGTCGAAGCCGGGCTTCTTCTTCAGGTCCTCGCCGACGTGAGCGACGACGCCCTTGAACATACCGCCGGAACCGGTAACGGGGTTCTGCTGCTTGCCGCGCTCGGCCACGATGCCCATGATCATCTCGCCGATCTTCTTCTCGTCGCCGCCGCAGGCCTCGGAGATCTGGGTGAAGGAAGCGGAGTCGATGTTCAGGGAGGTCACGTCGCAGACGATCTCGTTGGAGTAGACCTTGCTCATGTCATTGTCGATCTTCCAAGCGGCCTGGGTCAGCACGCCCTTGGGCTCGATAACGCGGTGGGTACCGTACTTGTTGCCTTTCAGTTCAGCCATGGTAATATCCTCCTAAGTTATGATATGTATGAGTTTTGAATTTTTAACTTACTGCAGGGGCTTGAGGCTCAGGATCTCGCGGGCCTCGGCGGGGGTAGCGATCTCGCGGCCCAGCTCCTTGGCGATGCGGACGACCTTGGCCACCAGCTCGCCGTTGGACGCGGCCTTCTGGCCCTTGCCCAGATAGATGTTGTCCTCAAAACCGACACGGACGTTGCCGCCCATGGCGATGGCCGCAGCGGCCATGGTCCACGCAGCACGGCCCACGCCGGACACGGTCCAGGTGGCGTCAGCGGGGATCTTGCTGGCGAAGAACGCCAGATTCTCCACGGTGGCAGGGGTGCAGCCGTGCACGCCCAGCACGAAGTTGAACTGCATGGGGTGGCCGGGGACCTCGCCCTTCTTGGCCATACCCAGAACGGTGTCAATGTGGCCCAGCTCGAAGCACTCGTACTCGGGCTTGATGCCGTTCTCGATCATGCGCTTGCCGAAGGCACGCATGGTGGGCATGGTATTGTCGAAGATCTCATCACCGAAGTTGCAGGTGCCGCAGTCCAGAGTGGCCATCTCGGGGAACAGCTCGGTCGGCTGCAGACGCTCCTCGGGGCTCATGCCGGTGGCGCCGCCGGTGGAGGGGATCATGATGACGTCAGGCAGCTCCTTGCGGATAGCGTCCATGACGACCTTGAAACGATCGCGGTTCTGGGTGGGGGTACCGTCGTCCTCGCGGACGTGGATGTGCAGGATGGCAGCGCCGGCCTCGTAGGCGGACTTGGCCTCGCGGACCATCTCCTCCACGGTGTAGGGCACAGCCTCGTTCTGGGCCTTGGTGACCTCGGCGCCGCAGATGGCGGCGGTAATAATGAGCTTCTCCATCGTTCCGCTCCCTTACTTCTCGATCTTGTTGCGCTGGCAGTCCTTGGGGGTGACGCAGGTGCCGTGGGCACGGCAGACCACCACGGGCTCAGCCAGAACGTCAGCAGCGGAAGCGCTGATGTCGGGGCGGGAGACGATGACCTTACGGGCCTCAAACTTCATGGTGCGGGAGGTGTTGCCGATCTTCTCGATCTCGCCGTAGGCTTCGATGTAGTCACCGGCGTACACGGGAGCCAGGAACTCCACGTTGTCGTAGGCACAGAACAGGCCCTCGTCACCATCGCACTTGATCAGCAGCTCCGTGGCGACATCACCGAACAGGTGGACCATGTGGGCGCCGTCCACCAGATTTCCGCCGTAATGAGCATCCTTGGCGCTCATACGCAGGCGAAGCATAGAAGTCATCTTTTCCATAAGTTTTTCCTCCTTCAGAATTTTGGACGTGCAATTTCGCAAACACCAGATCCGGCCGTTACCGCTTCTTTTTGGGTATGAAAAAAAGCGCTATCGGTCAAGGTCATTGACCAATAGCGCTCCATGTATGGACGTACATGACAACAGCGCCGCTTACACCGCGCTGCCAAGCGACAGAACGCAGGCGGTCCTGTCACTTTCGGCGGAAAACTCCTTCCTGCAACGCTACACAGGTGCCTGTCCCCACACGCTGCAGTACCCCGTTTCCCGCGCCTCTATTGACTGATATCTATGAAATTTTACTCTTAAATTATAGCGCTTTTGGGGCATTTGTCAAGACAGTTCGTGACAGATTTGACAATAATATTTTTGCACGGTGCAAAAATTTCTCTGTTTTAACTCTTGAATTTTTCGCGCAGTGAAAATCAGTAGGATTCCTCCACCATTTTCAGGATTTCCGGCTTCAAAGACAGCATTCTGCAGATATTCAGGGCGTCCCGCGGGCAGTCGGACCGGCCCTCCACGCGGTAGAGACCGTAGTTCATGTGGCGGGCAATGACGGCCACGCCGTCCTCGTCGGTGACGGACAGCTCGCGGCGGATCTTCTCGGTATCCACATCGCGCAGGCCGATGATCTGGTAGTGCAGGCGGGCGTACTCCGCCACCTTGTCGTAGTGGGTGGTCAGCAGAGAAATGGCGTTGACGCCGTTGAGATAACGGGTGACAGCCTGCACGATGACGGCGCCCTCGTCGGGGTTGGTGCCTCGGGCGAACTCGTCCAGCAGGAACAGGGAGTAGCCCTTCTCCACCTCTGTCAGCGCCTTCTGGAACTGGACGATCTCGGAGCCGAAGCCGCTGAGTCCCGACTGGATGGACTGGAGATCGTCAAAGAGCATTTTCACGCTGTGAAACAGCGGCATGCGGGCCTTCTTTGCGCAGACCAGGAAGCCCGCCTGAAGCAGCAGGGCGTTGAGGGCCACGGTCTTCATGGCCACGGACTTGCCGCCCATGTTGGCGCCGGTGATGACGGTAGCCCCCTGCTCCAGACGGATGGAGACGGGCACGAAGCTGCGGCCCTGCTCCGACAGCAGGTCGCAGATCTCGGGATTGATCATGTCGGTGAGCTCCAGCTCCGTCTCCGTCAGCTCGGGGCGGATGCCGCCGTAGCGCACGGCGAACAGAGCCTTCTGGATGATGAAGTCCAGCCGGCCGGAGGTCTCCGCGTCCGCCAGCAGGTCGTCCACCATGGGGGCCAGCGCCGCGCCCATGGCCCTGCGGACGTGCATTTCCTCGGCATCCTCCTCGGCGCACAGACGGGTGCGCTTCAGGCGCAGGTCGTCCTTCTCCGCGTCGGTACGGGCGTGGAACAGGCGCTCCTCCACGTCCTTCTTGGCCTGCCGTACCTCCTTGAGCCTGGCGGTAGCGTTGTCGGGGATGTAGAAGCCGCGGCTGCCGGTGCCGTCGGGGTCCAGGATGGCCAGCGCAGGCTTGGGGTCGTGGAGGGCGATGCCCTCAAAATGAGTAACGGCGTCGATCTCCGCCAACAGCGGCCGCAGGCCGTCCAGACGCTGGAGGTAGCCCTTGATCTCGAACAGCTCCACATGGTCCGGCGTCTCTCCCTCCGCGCAGCGGCGCAGGGATGTGCGGATGTCCTTCATCTGGCACAGACCGGTCATCAGTTTGGTGTACTGGTCCTTCAGCCGTTCCGCCGCCGCCGCGGCCCGCTCTACATTATATAACTCCGTCTCCAGCTCAGCCCGCTCCTCCGGCATATAGAACCGCAGGCGGCGGATCTTCTCCTGCCCGAAGGGGGAGCAGCCGTGCAGGGACTCCAGAACGTATTGCAGGCCGATTTTTACGCGTTCCTCAAATCGGATCTCGATCATGCCAATTCCTCCTTTACATTGATGACGGGAACGTCTACCGCCTCCCGCATGCGGTGCAGAAAATCGTCCTTGTCGAACTTCCAGCCGTAGGCCGACACGGGGTTCACCGTGATACACAGGGTGCGGGCAGCCTCCTCCGTCTCCAGCGCCACCTGACGGGACGCCAGCTTGTCCAGCGTGTCGGCGGTGAGCAGCACCTTGCTGGGGTCCTTCACCACCAGGCGGCAGTTCCGCAGCACGCCGGAGCGCAGCAGAGGCAGCACCATGGTGTCCGTCAGCGCGCCGGTGATCAGCGCCGCGCCGTGCTCCTTAACGCAGGCCTCCAGCCCGTCGGACGCCTCCGGAGGCAGTTCCGCTGCCTTGGGCAGGTTCATCAGCCGGTAGATGTGAACGGTGTCGGCGATGACCTTTTCCATGCTCATGTGGTAGCTGGCGCCGGTGCAGAGGATGACGCCCTCCGCCACGGACCGTGCGCCCAGACTCTTGCGGCCCAAAGCGCCGTCGATGATGGAGCGGTCGGCTCCCAGCTCAAAAAATGCCTGGGATACAGACTTGAGCTGGGTGGTGATGGACGGCCCCGCCAGCTGCACATGTCCGGCACTGCGGGCCCGCAGGATCACCACCTCCCCCAGCGGAGTGGGGATGCCGGTGGTCATCAGGATCTCCTTGGTCACGTCACCCAGCCGCAGCATGTCCTTGGCTGTGGCGATCAGCGTGCCCTCCTTCACGAAGATGCCGGGCTTTTCCGTGCCGGTGACGATGTCGGTGGACTCGCCGTCGCGGCCGATGGAGGTCAGGCCCAGTGTGCCGTGCAGGTGGCCGCCGGACAGCATCCAGTTGAGCATGGTGGTCTTGCCCGCGTTCTTGCACATGCCCACGATGGACATGGTCTTTGTCTCATTGAGCCGGCGGAGCAGCTCGTCGTGCATGTCGTACACGCCCTTTCCTTGTTATTCGATTTATCATCATAGCATATCGTTCCGGAAAAAGAAAGGGGTGAAACGTTTTTTGTCCCCTCTCCCCTGTTCCCCTGAAGCACACGCAAGAGTGGCCGGGACACCTGAGCTCTCGCCGAAAACCATGTACGCCGATACCTTGGGAGAAAAAAAGCCCAGTCGTGTACCGAGCAGCCGGAGAACACGCGGGTTCCGCTCGAAAGCGCAAAGGCTGAGGTGCAGAAGCCATTCCCCCAGGAGGAAGAGCTTGCGGCGAAAACGGCTCGTCTGAACGAGCTGAATGCCCTGCCAAACCCGGATAAGAAGGAAAAATGAGATCGTGGACGGTGAGCGAGGCGAGGCAGCGCCGCAGAAATCATCCGCAGACAGAGAACGCTAAAAAATCACAGCGGCAATGTGGAATACCTGCATTGCCGCTGTGTTCGCAAGCTGGAAAATGTGCCGGGTATGTGATATAATGATGCTGACAAAATCGGAATTTATGGAGGTTGCTAAAATGGAAGCAGTTATTCGGAAAGTTCAGCAAGGTGATGCAAACACCTTGGCATATATTCAAACTGAAAGCTGGAAGGCAGCTTTTGCCGGAATCCTTGATGCCGAGACTCTGGAAAAGTGTACGGACATCGACCGAGCGACCGCTATGTATCAGAGGCTTTTGGATGAGAACAAAGGAAACGGATATCTTCTCTCGGTGGATGGAACGCCCCATTGCATCGCTTATTGGGACACAGCTCGTGATGCGGAGTTGACCGGGAAAGCGGAGTTAATCTGCATCCATAGTCTGCCCGAAAACTGGCATAAAGGGTACGGTCGTCAAATGATGAATCGAGTTCTGAAAGATATCAAGGAAAACGGATATTCCGAAGTGTTTTTGTGGGTATTTAGGGAAAACTATCGCGCCAGAGCTTTTTACGAAGCCAACGGGTTTGCGTTGACGGATACTTCAAAGCCTGCGTTTGACACAGAAGAAGTCCTTTATTCCAAAAGAATCTGATAGGGACAAATTCCAGTTTGTCCGTAAGAGAAACAGAACAAAAAATCGGTATTTGCGGAGGGGAACAGAATGGACACAAGGTGCAAAAATCCCAGATCTCGTACTACAATCGGCGCCTTTATGCCTGTGTATCCTTCTTGAAGGTAAAAAAGAAAGCGGAGCTGCCGGAAGATTATTTTGTGCTGACGCCGGGGCTGTCCGCGCCGTTGGAATCCGACCGGGTGGCGGCAAAAACCGAGCCGTATCCGGGTCGGTGGACAACGCATTTTGTCATCAGCAGTCCGTCCGATTTGGACGAGGAGCTGTTTGATTGGATCGAGCAGGCGTATCAATTTGCGCAGGCAAAATAACGGAGGAAACAGATGCAAGTCAACGAATATCAGAAAGCGGCTATGGCAACGCTGAATCCGGCGCTTGATAAAAAGGATGTTCTCATCAACAGCGTCATGGGCTTGTGCGGGGAATCCGGCGAAGCCATTGACATTGTGAAAAAGTGGCTGATGCAGGGACATGAGCTGGACAGGGAGCATTTGGTCAGGGAGCTTGGAGATGTGGCGTGGTATCTTGCCGAGGCTGCCACGGCATTGGATGTTCCGCTGGAAGCTGTTTTTCAGGGGAATCTGGACAAGCTGCGTCAGCGTTTTCCCAACGGCTTTGACACCGGGGCTTCGGTAAATCGCAAGGAGGGGGATTTATAAACGCAGGATTTAGGCGTATTTCACAGCCTCGGCGCCCTGTGGCTCAGGGTGCTGAACGAGCTGGAAGCCAAGGGGCAGAAGCCGTTTATACCGACAATGCAGGCGAACGCGCAGAGGTCAGGGAGCTGCTGTATCTGACCGCAGAGGTGCAGGATGCCGCGCTGCCCGACGCGATCATCGAAAAGCGATCCTGCCGCACGCTCTGCGGCCATCACCATGAGCCGCTGACGGACGAGGGCTATATCCCCTGTGTCAGCCTTCTGGATTTTCAGAAAACCGGCGGAAAGCTGGATATGACCGCCTATGGCCGTGCGTTGGACTTTGGCTGCAAGGCGTATGTCAACCTTGTGATGCTCCACCTCATTCAAAAGGAAATCGCGGAGAAGACCGGCATTCCCTGCGGAAAGCTGATCTTGATCGTAAAGTCGGCACACTTCTATTTGCGCGGCAGAGAAATGGTGCTGGCGATTATAGAGAAGGTACATTGAGCGCAACAGCCGCATAACGAAAGCACAGCTTTCCGTTTCCTGACTGCTGCACTTTCATCAGGCTGACGCAGTTGCTTTTCAGAAGATTTTCACCGGTGTGCGTCAACACCAATTCGCCGCAAAAAGTGTTGCTTAAACGCGAAAGCTCGTCGTATTTTTGTATTCCGGCCGGAAAATCGATCCCCAGATTTCGCAATCTTTTTTCCGTGAACTGTAAGCAAAAACGATATAGAATCCATTATCATGAAAGGAGTGTGTCTGCATGGCTTATAGTGAGCTCATAAAGAACTTTGAAAAAGTCAGAGCTTATATGCGTGAGTTTTATGTGTATGGCTTTAAGAGCAGAACAGAATATGATGCCAAGAGCGCACGCTCCTATGATGATGAGCGCCGCAGGCTGGAGAGCTGGTTGGGAGACTACATGCGGTTCACGCAGACACCGGAGGGAAAGAATGTTTTCCTGTCGGTAGATAGCCGCGTGACCCGGAAAAACCCATTCTATAAGGCGTGGAAGGCCAAAAGCTTTACGGATGGAGATATCACACTGCATTTTGCGATTTTTGATGTTCTCTATGATCCTGAAACAAAAATGACGCTTACAGAGCTGATTGAGGAGATCGATCAGCGGCTGTCATCCCGTATGGCCTTTGATGAGTCTACTTTGAGAAAGAAACTCAAGGAGTATGCCGAAGAGGGTATCATTCGGATGGAGAAGGATGGGCGGAAGGTCCTGTATAGCAGAGCTCCGGATACGGACATCACTGCCTTGCATGATGTGATCGACTTCTTCATCGAGGTGGCCCCGTGCGGCGTTATCGGCTCATTCCTGCAGGACAGGCAGCCGAAGCACCCTGAGCTGTTTTCCTTTAAGCATCACTACATAACGCAGGCAATGGATAGTGATGTAATGGCCACACTGTTTGAGGCTATTCACGGCCATCGCTACATCACCGTTGACAATTTGGGCAAACATTCAAACGAAGTCAGAACGGTTCGGTTAGTTCCGCTCAAGCTCTACATAAGCGCCCAAAACGGCCGGCAAAACCTTTTGGCCTTTCACGAAAAAGCCAATCGCTTGAATTCCTATCGCTTGGACTATATGTCCAACATCAGGATCGAAGATGAGATCTGCGAAAAGTTTGATGCGCTGCGCGCCGCACTCAGCAAAGCTGAAGCACATATGTGGGGCGTGAACTGCAGATGGAATGTCAAGCATACCGAGCATGTGGAGTTTGAAATAAAGATTGAAGACGATGAGCAGTTTATTGTCCGCCGGCTGGAGAGAGAAAAACGCTGTGGACGTGTAGAGAAAATCGACGACAACCACTACCGATATGTCGCAGAGGTATTTGACACAACAGAAATGCTGCCGTGGATACGCACATTTATCTGCCGTATTACGAGAATCAGCTTCTCAAATCGAACGGCTGAAAACAAATTCAAGGCAGATATTCAGGAAATGTGCCGTATGTATGGGCTTGACGGAGGTGCCGCACAATGATTTTCAGTGAGTTATACTCCGCCTATTACAATACGGTCGCAAAAATCATGGAAGCCGCGTTTAACCCCGAAGCAACCGAAAAGGATCTGCAGCGCTGCGTTATGGAAGAAGCGTTTTCCGAGAGCGTCCTGACCATACTTCCTGCGCTGAAATCCGGGAAATGGCCGCTGCTTCATGAGGATCTTTCCCCTGCCCTGCTGCACAAGCCCACCGTGCCCCTGACCAATCTGGAAAAGCGGTGGCTGAAGGCAATAGCAGAAGATCCCCGTGTTAAGCTGTTCGATGTTGCGTTTCCCGAGCTTAACGATGTGGAACCGCTCTTCACAAGGGATGACTATAAAATCTACGACCAATACAGTGACGGAGATCCTTTTGAAGACGAGGCCTACATAGAGCATTTCAGGCTGATGCTTTCCGCTATACGGAGTGATCGGCCTGTTCAAATGACTATGGTGAACCGTCATGGCAAAGAGGTGCGGGTACGCTTTTATCCCAAAGGATTTGAGTATTCGGTGAAGGACGACAAGATCCGAATCGTAGCGACCGGGTGTAAGTTCAAGCAATTCAATCTCGGGAGAGTTGTAAGCTGCGACTTTTATAATGGGAATGGCCCGTGGAATGAGAAGCCTAAAGCAGAGCGTCGGAAGGATCTGACCTTGCTGATCACCGATGAGCGCAATGCGCTGGAGAGAGCCATGCTGCACTTTGCCCACTTTGAAAAACAAGCAGAGCGAACGGACGATGGCAGGTATATCCTGCGGCTGAAGTATTACAAAAACGATGAGACCGAGATCGTGATCCGTGTGCTGTCTTTCGGCCCGTATGTCAAGGTTCTGGAGCCGGAAAGCTTCGTGAATTTAATAAAAGAACGACTGATTTCTCAAAAAAGCTGTGAACTCAAGTGAGTTCGCAGCTTTTTTTCCGTGAAAAGGCAGCTCGCAATTCGTATAATATGATCGTAAGGTGCGAACAGCAATGTCTTAGGAAAAAGAATTATACTTTTGATCCTCCGGGCTCATACCCCGTACCAAGCGCACCTTGTGAAGAAAGATGCATACAGCAACCAAAAGACGATGATAACGCACCTCTCTTTGAGCTGGAGCGATGGTTTGCCGAAAGAATGCATCTTGAAAAGGCACCAACAGCAATGACGAATAGCTAAGTGGTGATAGCAGATGACTCATAATCATCGTTCGCGGGTCCGAATCCCGCTTCAAATGGTGCCTTGTTTTTGTGAAAGACGCGAACAGCGATTACATATCTTATGTTACCGAAACATTAACTGGATAACCGGAGATTGCTGCCGGGCAAACATTGGTGAGGTGAAATCCCTCGCATGTATTAAAAAAGAGCGCGTCTTGTATAAAGGCATCTACAGCAATGAAGTGGTACGATCTGACAGTCGGAACCTGTCGAAGGCAGGACACCGACTTCGGTTTTACGGGTTCAATTCCCGGTGATGCCTTGTTAATTAAAATGAAAGGAGCGGCACGATGATCGAAATCAAAGGAAAGGTAAATACGGCGATCTGTTATGCAACGGTTGTAGAGGGCGAAGCGATCGAACAGATCCGCAGAATGTGTGACCATGATTTCACAGCAGGATCTCAAATACGGATCATGCCTGATGTACATGCCGGAAAGGGCTGCACGATCGGCACCACAATGACGATCACCGATAAAGTGGTTCCTAATATCGTCGGCGTCGATATTGGCTGCGGCATGTATACTGCTGAGTTGGGTAAGGTGGATGTTGATTTTGAAAAGGTCGATGCTGCCGCTCATGATATTCCCAGCGGAAGAGATGTTTGGGAAGGGCGCATGGAGCGTTTTGACCTGACCGGACTTCGCTGTTATAGAAACCTGAAGCAGGCAAAGCGCTTGGAGAGAAGCCTGGGGACGCTGGGCGGAGGGAACCATTTTATTGAGATTGATGCAGCTTCAGACGGCACAAAGTATTTGGTGATCCATTCTGGCAGCCGTAACCTTGGCAAGCAGGTTGCGGAGCTCTATCAGTCTTTAGCCATCGACCTGAATGCCGGTAAGGCGGATTACTTCGAGCGTCGGGATGAGCTGATCCGTACATATAAGGAGCAGGGCCGCAGAGCTGAGATTCAGACCGCATTGAAGGCTATGGAGAAGGAATGGGCAGCAAAAGAGCCGACGATCCCTGCAGACCTTTGCTATCTGTACGGCACCTACTTAGAGGACTACCTCCACGATGTAGAGATCTGCCAACAATTTGCACGGCGCAGCCGTGAAAGAATGGCGGAGATCATTTTAGAAAAGACCGGGATGACCGCGATTTCTTCTTTCCACACCATCCACAATTATATTGATACGAAGGAAATGATCCTTCGCAAGGGTTCTATTGCGACCCACGACGGAGAACTTGTCCTGATTCCGATCAATATGCGGGACGGCAGCGTGTTGGCTCGCGGAAAAGGAAATCCAGAATGGAATTATTCTGCCCCGCATGGCGCCGGACGCCTTATGTCTCGTACAAAGGCAAGAGAAACGCTGGATATAGAGGCGTATAAGAAGACGATGGAAGGTATCTACACGACATCGGTCAATGCGGCCACCATCGATGAAGCACCCATGGCATACAAGTCGCTGAAGGACATTATCGATGTCATCCGAGAGTCTGTCGATGTGATCGAAATACTAAAACCTATTTACAATTTTAAGGCGTCTGAGTGATAAAATTCTTCTGCGCCGTCTGATTGGAGGAATTGAAATGTTGAATCATTTGAAGAGTGAGGCGAATATTGCCTACACAGAAAACGGCGCAGTTACCAACGCAAGCACAATGTCTGACTGTCTGGATCTGTTCGCAGCGATCGGCGCGCTCCGTGCAGCCGACGATCAGGAAATCATCAGACGCTTTGTCCGCGCATATGCGGAGGACGCGGATATTGCCATGAAGATCCTGTTCTTCGGACGCGATGTTCGCGGTGGCCTTGGTGAGCGCCGGGTGTTCCGCGTGATCATCAATTGGCTGGCTGAGAACAGAGCGGAGTCCTTGCGCAAGAACATTGAGCTTATCCCTGAGTTCGGACGCTACGACGATCTGGTATCTCTCATCGGCACGGCCTGCGAAAAGGATGCTTTGCGTACCATTCGCAAGCAGCTGGAGGCCGACCTTGCGTCTGACGCAGAGGTGTCCCTGCTGGCGAAATGGCTTCCGTCTGTAAATGCGTCCAACGCAGAGACGGTCCGCAAAGCAAAGCGCATCGCCCGCTATCTTGGAATGTCCGATGCGGAGTATCGCAAGACCCTTGTAGAGCTGAGAAAGAAAATCCGCATCATAGAGAATCATCTCCGCGAGAAGGACTACTCTTTCGACTATGCGAAGCAGCCATCCAAGGCCATGTTCAAATACCGGAAAGCATTCCTGCGTAATGATGGTGAGCGCTATCACGCGTTCCTGGAGGCTGTAAGCAGCGGTGAAAAGCAGCTGCATGCAGATAACCTTGCTCCTTATGAGATCGTCAGATCTGCGCTGAATGCAAACCGGTGGGGCTTTCATGCTGACTTGACCGTCGGAGAGAAGGCTGCACTCAATGCGTCCTGGGCGTCACTTCCCGACTTCTGTGACAACAGAAATGCGCTGGCAGTAGTGGATACCTCCGGGTCCATGTACTGCTATGACAACGCGCTGCCGGCGGCTGTTGCGCTGTCCTTGGGACTGTATTTCGGAGAGCGTAATACCGGTATCTTCCATAACCATTTTATCGAGTTTTCTTCCCGGCCGCAGCTTATTGAGATCAAGGGTAAGACCTTTGCCGAGAGGCTGGAGTATCTGTGCACCTTTAACGAGGTTGCCGATACAAATGTGGAAGCGGTCTTTGATCTGATCTTGGATGCGGCAGTGCGCAACAATGTCCCGCAAGAAGAGCTGCCCGAGACTTTGTATCTGATTTCGGATATGGAGTTCAACGCCTGCGTTCGAAATGCATCTGTGTCTAATTTTGCCAGTGCAAAGCGCAGATTTGCGGAGCATGGGTACAGATTACCTCAGATTGTCTTCTGGAATGTTGCGAGCCGAAACAGCAATCAGCCCGTGACAAAGAACGAGCAAGGCGTTGCCCTGGTTTCCGGATGTACGCCGCGTCTGTTTTCCATGGTGGCAAGCGGAGACCTTTCCCCTTACTCTGTCATGATGGAGATCATAGAGTCAGAGCGGTACGCAAAAATTTCAGCATAAAGCGAAGGCGGTACCTACCGGTATCGCCCTTTCTTTCATATGAATCATCCCAGGGCAGGCCAGACGAAGAATGCCCAGAATCTGGACTGGCATGGACTGACAACAGGCGTCGGCGTTGCCAGATCCACTACGCATCGCTACCTTCAGGAGCTGAGTGACCGTAACCTGATTGATTACGGCAGAGACAGGGCTTGCGCTACCGGAGGGCGGCGACTTCAGCAGCCGCTGGAGTTCGATCAGTGCCGGGGAGAACAGCTGATTTTCTACCCTGAAAACCGAAAATCGTGCGGGCTTTGCCCTTTAGGCAAAAATTAAAAAGCCTGTAAACGGGCTTGTTTACAGGCTTTTTGTGGCGGAGAGTTAGGGATTCGAACCCTAGAGACCTTTCGGTCTACAGCATTTCGAGTGCTGCACCTTCGACCACTCGGACAACTCTCCGTGTCTATTTTCGTCCGGTTTTCTTTCCAGAAATTTGCTCAAAAATTCGTTGGAGAGAAAACAGGAGAGAAAGCAAAAAATATTCGATTTTGAGATTTTCTGTGTTGAGGAACATCAAGGAGAAGCGGGGGGACGAAATTCCCAGCTTCTGCCGAAATTTCGAGTCAGCTCCGTTATGACCACTTCGATACCGCTGCACAGAACTGAGCTATCATACCACACTTTCTGCCGTGGCGCAACACCCTTTCCGGCATATTTTCCCCCACCCCCTCATTTTCTGGAACAGGAGGTGTCATCCATGGAAAATCCTGCCCCTGCCGTATTCCTCTGCGGTGCGCCAGAGGAATACGCCAACTACCGCGCCGCTCTGACCGCTGCGGGTCTGCGCCCTGTGGTAAGCCGCAGCCTTGCGGCCGCCCTGGGCTGCGAGGCCCTGCTGCTCCCCGGCGGCGGGGACATCCATGGCTCCCTGCCGCCGGAGGAGTCCTTCCTCCTCCATGCGTTTTGGGACGCCCATCGCCCCATCTTAGGCATCTGCCGCGGCATGCAGGCCCTTAACGTGTTCCGCGGCGGCACGCTGCATGACCGCATCGCCGGTCATCAGCAGCCCTCCGGCGATATGCTCCACCCCACCTGCGCCGAAGGCCCACTGGCGTCGCTGTTGGGCTCCTGCCCCACCGTCAACAGCAATCACCACCAGGCTGTGGCCCGCCTGGGCGACGGGCTCCGCCTGTGCCAGTGGAGCGCCGACGGCATCGCCGAGGGTCTGTACGCCCCACAGCGTCCGGTTCTGGGCGTCCAGTGGCATCCGGAGCGCCAGAGCTTCGGTCTCCGCCGTCCCGATGCCGTCGATGCCGCGCCGGTGTTCCGCTGGCTGAGAGGCGCATTGACAAACACCGATGCCCCCCTATATAATAGAAAATAACAGTCCGCTCCGTCGGGCCATTGATATGTATGAGGTGGAACCAAATGGAAAAAATCAAGGCATTCCTGCGCCGCAAAGACATCATATTCTCCGCGAAGCGTTACTTCATCGACGCCATGGGCGCCATGGCACAGGGCCTTTTCTGCACGCTGCTGGTAGGCACCATCCTCAACACCATCGGCCAGCAGTTCCACATCGGCTTCCTCAACGCCGTCATCGTCACCATTGGCAAGGGTGACGGCGCGGTGAGCTATACCATCGGCGGCCTGTGCTCGGCTATGGTAGGCCCCGGCATGGCCGTGGCCATCGCCCGGGCGCTGAACGCGCCGCCGCTGGTGCTGTTCTCCCTGATCCCCGTGGGCTTTGCCGCCAACTATATGGGCGGCGCAGGCGGCCCGCTGGCCGTGCTGTTCGTGGCGCTGTTCGCTGCGGAGGTAGGCAAGGCCGTCAGCAAGGAGACCAAGATCGACATTCTGGTGACGCCCATTGTCACCGTGCTGGCCGGTATCGGCCTTGCGGCGCTGATCGCCGCCCCCGTAGGCACGGCGGCCTCCGCTGTGGGGCAGGCCATCATGTGGGCCACGGAGCTGCAGCCCTTCTTCATGGGCATCATCGTTTCGGTGGTCATCGGCGTGGCGCTGACGCTGCCCATCTCGTCCGCCGCCATCTGCGCGGCATTGGGACTGACGGGACTGGCCGGCGGCGCTGCCGTGGCGGGCTGCTGCGCCCAGATGGTCGGCTTTGCCGTTATGAGCTTCCGCGAAAACCGCTGGGGCGGTCTGGCGGCGCAGGGCATCGGCACCAGTATGCTGCAAATGGGCAACATCGTCCGCAACCCCCGGATATGGATCCCGCCCACGCTGGCCTCCGCCATCACCGGCCCCATCGCCACCTGCATCTTCCGCATGGAGATGAACGGTGCACCGGTGTCCAGCGGCATGGGTACCTGCGGTCTGGTGGGGCAGATCGGCGTCTACACCGGCTGGGTCAACGATGTGGCCTCCGGCGCTAAGGCCGCCATCACCGGCACGGACTGGCTGGGTCTGGTACTGATCTCCTTCGTCCTGCCCGCTGTGCTGACGTGGCTCATCGCCATACCCCTGCGCAAATGGGGCTGGATCAAGGACGGCGACCTGAAGCTGGACCTGTAACCCCCTCCCTCCTGCCTGAAATTCAGGCAGACGGTGAAAATTGTCCAAAGCAGACGGATTGCAAAATCTGCCGGAAACAGGTATTGTCTTAGAAAACGATACAAGGAGGCTGCCATGGCACAGGCCACCAAAAAACGCATTATGGACGGTTTTCTGGAGCTGTTGGAACAGCGTCCGCTGGACAAGATCTCCGTGGTGGACATCGCTGACCACTGCGGCATCAACCGCAACACGTTCTACTATTACTACTGCGATGTCTACGCCCTGATACGGGAGCTCATGGAGGTCCGCGCCCAGCAGCTCATCACCGACAATCAGGAGGACCTGAACTGGATAGAGATCACCCGTGAGGTGACGTCCTTCTTCCGCACCCACCGCCGCACGGTGTACCACCTGTTCCACTCCAGCCAGCGGGACCTGCTGGAGGACCACATCTACGACGTGACCTATGCCTGCACCGAATCGCTGGTACGCCGCACCGCCGCCGGCCTTTCGGTGTCGGAGGCGGACCTGCGGGCAGTGACGCTGTTTTTCACCAGTTCCCTGCTGGGCATGATCTCCCGCTGGCTGCGCTTCGGCATGAAGGACGATGCCGAGCAGCTGGGCGAGCGCACCGTCGTCCTGCTGGAGGGCACGCTGCGCCGCATGCTGGAGCGTGCCTGCAGCACGGGGAGGGACGCATGAGAGGCTTCTGGATCGCCGTGGCCTACCTGCTGGTGCTGGCCGTCCTGGCTCACCCGCTGGGACAGGCCCTGCCCCGCCGCTGGTTTGACGGCGGCCGGTTCCCCTACCGGTGTTACAAATGGGAGAAACAGGGCAAGCTCTATACGCGCATCGGCATCGAGCGCTGGAAGAAGCTGGTACCGGACATGAGCCGCTTCCTGCCGGATATGGTGAAAAAAGAGGTGGACCCCGCCGCCGTCACCGCGTCCCAGGTGGAGCTGCTGGTACAGGAAACCTGCGTGGCCGAGGCGGTACACACCGCCTCCATCCTGCTGGGCCTCGGCGCCCTGTGGCTCTGGCCCGGCTGGGGCGGCGTGGTCCTCTGGCTGATCTGGTTTCTGCTGGCCAATCTGCCATTCATCCTCATTCAACGCTACAACAGGCCGCGGCTCATGCGGCTGCACGCCCTGCTGCAACGGCGAGAGCAGCGGAAAGGAACCCATGAACATTCTGATACTGACCTGTAATACCGGCGGCGGCCATAACGCGGTGGCCGCCGCCCTAACGGAGGCGTTCCGCCAGCGGGGCGCGGACAGCCGCGTGCTGGACGGCCTGTCCTTCGTCTCCCGGAAGGCATCCAAATTCGTCTCCCGCTGGCACACGCGGTTTTACCGCCACTACCCCCAGCTCTATAAGGCGGGCTACATGTCCGCCGAGGAGGAGGACGGCCGCCCCGCTCCCAAGCACAACCCCGTGGAGACCTACCTGTCCCGGGGTGCCCGCCGCCTGGCCCGTTACCTGCAGGCGGAGCGGTTCGACGCCGTGGTCTGCGTCCACGTGATCCCCGCCCTGATGATGACCATGCTGCGGCAAAACGGCGGCGCACCCATGCCCTTCTGCTTTGTGGCCACGGACTACACCTGTTCCCCCACCGTGGGCAGCTGCACGCCGGACATCTGCGTCATCCCCCATGCGGAGCTGGCGGAGGAGTTTATCCACTGCGGCATCGCGGCGGATACGCTGCTGCCCGCCGGCATCCCCACCCGCTCGGTGTTCGCCGCCCCGACGGACCGCGCTGCCGCCCGGCAGGAGCTGTCCCTGCCCGCCGAGGGCCGCCACATTCTGCTGATGAGCGGCAGCATCGGCTGCGGCCCCATGTCTGCCCTGGCCCGCCAGCTGGACGAGCTGCTGCCGGAGGGCGACTTCGCCACCGTCCTGTGCGGCAGCAACCGCCAGATGCTCTACGCCATCCAGATGCGCTCCCTGCTGCGGGTACAGGCCGTGGGCTTCACCTCCCGCGTGGCCCAGTATATGGACAGCGCCGACCTGCTGGTGTCCAAGCCCGGCGGCATCAGCATCACCGAGGCCGCCTGCAAGGGCGTCCCCATGCTGCTGGCGGATCTGGTGGGCGGCTGCGAGACCCGCAACCAGGCGTTCTTTTCCGCCCACGGCTGGGCCGCCTCCTGCGATACCGATGCCATCGCCGACAGCGCCCTGTCCCTGCTGGCCGACGATGACCGGCGCCGCCGGATGGTAGAGACCCAGCGCCGCAGCTTCGACGGACAGGCCGCCCAGCGCATCGCCGACGCGGTGCTCTCCCGCTGCGGCAAAGCCCGCGTCCTCCTGTAAGTGCATACGCAGTCGCCGGCAGCTCTGCTGCCGGCGCTTTTTGCGCAATTTATACAACCCGTCTCTTGCATTTCTCCGCATCTGTCGTATATAATGGAAAAAAAGATCGGTTTTGTTCATCGGCAGGACATACTTTCCTGTTACAATGCTGGCATGAGATAAAAGGAGGGCATCGCCCATGATGATCGAAAAGAGCGGCAGCATCCGGCTCCGCGACATCCCCGTGGCCGGAAGCCTGCCGCCGGAGCAGCAGGCGCTGGCCGCCGGTATGGTTCGCGTGACCCATCTGTACCGCAGCGCGCTGAAGGTAGCCGTCACCCAGATGGAGATACTGGACGAGGAGTTCGCCTGCATGTACGACCACTCCCCCATCCACCACATCGAGTACCGCATCAAGTCGCTGGACAGTATCGTGGATAAGCTGAAGCGCCGGGGCTACGAGATCACCATCGACAATATCTACGCCCACATACAGGATCTGGCCGGCATCCGCGTCATCTGCAACTATCTGGATGATATCTACTACCTCCGCTCCCTGCTGACACGGTTCGATGCCTTCAAGGTCATCCGCGAGGTGGATTACATCAAGAACCCCAAGCCCTCCGGCTACCGCAGTCTCCATCTGGTGGTGAATGTTCCCATCGTCATCTCCGAGGGCACCATGGTCCTGCCGGTGGAGATCCAGCTGCGTACCATCGCCATGGACATGTGGGCCAGTCTGGAGCACGAGCTGCGCTACAAGTCGGACCGCCAGTTCACCGACGAGGACGCCACCCGCCTGCGCCTGTGCTCCGATGCCATCAGCGAGATCGATCAGGAGATGCAGGACATCTACCAGGACAAGCAGCCCCGCTATCAGGCTTGACGATCGCACAAAAAGAGCGCGTACACCCGCAGTGTACGCGCTCTTTTTCGGTCTTTCTCATGCCGCGGCGCGGAACGCCTCCACGCCCAGCTGGCTCAGCACCCCCATGATGATCCCCGCCAGCAGTACGCCGCCCACGCAGGCCAGCACGCTCTTCTTGAAGTCCATATCCAGAAGGCTGGCCGCCAGCGTACCGGTCCACGCGCCGGTGCCCGGCAGTGGGATGCCCACGAACAGCAGCAGCGCCCAGTACAGCCCGCGCCCCGCCTTTTTCTGCAGCTTCTGTCCGGCCCTTTCTCCCTTTTCCAGAAAGAACGCGAAGAGCTTCCCGATGACCGGCTTGCCGCTGCCCCACACAAGCACCCGCCGCGCAAAGAAGTAGATGACCGGCACCGGCAGCATGTTCCCCGCGATGGCGACGCAGTATGTCAGCCACAGCGGCAGCCCAAACCCCACACCGTAGGGGATGGCGCCCCGCAGCTCGATAACGGGCACCATAGATACCAGAAAGACGATGAGACAGTGTTTCAGCATAGAGCGGCGCTCCCCTTTTTCCAGATATTGTCCCTTATTATACCCGCTTTTCCCCGCTTTGGCAAGAACGTCAAAGACCCGCGCAAAAGACCCCGCAAAATTTTACCGGCTTTTCGGAAATGCCTGTCGACAAATCCGTCCCCGTCCTGTATACTGATGATAGTCATTACGATAGATAATGGGAGGGTGTGCGCATATGGGCATTTCGGATGTCATATCGCTGCTGGGCGGTATCGCCCTGTTCCTGTTCGGCATGTCTCTGATGGGCGAGGGTCTGAAGAAGGTGGCCGGCAGCAAATTGGAACTGGTGCTCTACCGTCTCAGCAGCACGCCGCTGAAGGGTGTTCTGCTGGGCACCGGCGTCACCGCCGTGATACAGTCCTCCTCCGCTACCTCCGTCATGGTGGTGGGCTTCGTCAACTCCGGCATGATGAAGGTGCGTCAGGCCATCGGCGTCATCATGGGCGCCATTCTGGGCACCAGCATCACCGGCTGGATCCTGTGCCTGTCCTCCATCTCCGGCGGCAGCGGCCTGGTGCAGCTGCTGAGCACGGAGGTGCTCACCGGCATCGTGGCCGTGGCGGGCATCATCCTCCGCATGTTCTCCGCCAAGACCTCCCACCGCCACGTGGGCGAGATCCTGCTGGGCTTCGCCGTTCTGATGTACGGCATGTCCGCCATGTCCGGCGCCGTCTCCCCTCTGCGGGAGAGCGAGTCCTTTATCCGCATCCTGACCTCGTTCTCCAACCCCTTGCTGGGTATTCTGGTGGGCATCGCCTTCACCAGCATCCTGCAAAGCGCCTCTGCCGCCGTGGGCATCCTCCAGGCCCTGTCCATCACCGGCGCCATCACCTTTGAGATCGCCTTCCCCATCATTATGGGCGTGGCCATCGGCGCGGCGGTACCGGTGCTGCTGTCGGCCTTGGGTGCCAACCTCAACGGCAAGCGCACCGCCTTCGTCTACCTGCTCATCGACGTACTTGGCGTGGTCATCTGGTCCCTGGTGTTCTACACCCTCAACGCCATCTTCCGCTTCCCCTTCCTGACCAGGATCATGACCTCCGTCAGCATCGCCTTTCTGAACACGCTGTTCCGGCTGGCCACGGTGATGGTGCTGCTGCCCCTCATCGGCCTGATGGAAAAGCTGGTGGTCTTTCTCTTTCCCGACAACGGCGCCCAGGCCGAGGACCAGGACATGGACCGCCTGGAGGAGCGCTTCCTCCAGCACCCCGCCCTGTCTATCGAGCAGAGCCGTCTCGTCACCAACTCCATGGCCGAGCGCGCCGCCGGCAACCTGCTGGACGCCATGGCGCTGCGCACCGATTTCTCCGAAAAGGGCTTCCATGCTATCAGCGAGACGGAGTCCCTTATCGACCGCTACGAGGACAAGCTGGGCACCTATCTCATGAAGATCACCAGCCGCTCCCTCTCCAGCGCCCAGAGCGAGGAGGTCAGCAAGTTCCTCCACACCATTTCCGACTTCGAGCGCATCTCCGACCATGCCCTGAACATCTCTGAAACGGCCAAGGAGATACACGACAAGAACATGGTGTTCTCCCCCGCCGCCCTGCGGGAGCTGGAGATCATGGAGTCCGCCCTGCGGGAGATCCTGGCCATCTCCATTGCCGCCTTCGTGGCCAACGACATCCAGCAGGCCGCCCGCGTGGAGCCGCTGGAGGAGATCATCGACGGTCTGTGCGATGAGATGAAGTCCCACCATGTGGACCGTCTCCAGTCCGGTACCTGTACCCTGGACCAGGGCTTTGTGTTCAACGACCTCCTGACCAACTACGAGCGCGTGGCCGACCACTGCTCCAACATCGCCGTGGCCATCATAGAGCTGGAGTCCGACTCCTTCGATACCCACGAGTACCTCAGCAGCGTCCGCGCCATGAAGTCCCACTCCTTCGCCCGCTACTATGAGGAATACCAGCAGAAGTACCACCTGTGATATAAAACTACCTGCGCTGTAAAAAAGATACCGCCTCCCCCGAGGCGGTATCTTTTCTTTTCAAGCAGGCTCAGTCTCCTATTCCTGCTCCATACTCCCGTCGCCGCCCATCAGGGCAGTCATCTCGCGGATGCGCTCCAGTGGGAACGGCGGCTGGCATAGGGGCCGCATGGCGATGCTCATGAGCTTCATGGGGTTGTCATCCGCTGCCGTGCGGTTGGAATGCAGCGCGCCGCAGCGTCTGCACCGGTGGATGACGGCCCACTCACCGTCCCTGCGCACCCATACAGCCACCGGCTCCATGATGCCGCCGCAGTCGGACGCTCTGTCCCCGGGCTCCACGTCCACATGCAGACTGCTGAGGCAGTTTGGGCAGTGGTTGCGGTGCTGGCTCCCTGCGTTTTCCGGTGTACAGAGCCTGCCGCAGACCTTGCAGGTGAAGGCGTCGCGGCATGCGTGGGTCTTGTAGTAGCCCTTCTCAAAGGTTTTGCGCTTGTTTTCGCGGTTCATGCTGTTTCCTCCTGAAGATGTGGTCACGATCTCGCGGGAGGAATGGCGTGTGTGTAGATTTGCCAGACCTCCCGATCAGGCCACACGCTCCGGTAGCGATTTGATACTCTTCAAAAAAATCTCCTTCAAATGTTGTTGTCTCCGCCTGCCGAAACGAAACAGACGGAAAAAGGGAGCCATCCAGAGGATGGCTCCCTTTTGGCGCGGAAGGAGGGATTTGAACCCTCGCGCCGCTTTTGACGGCCTACTCCCTTAGCAGGGGAGCCCCTTCGGCCACTTGGGTACTTCCGCAGGTATGAACTTACTGGCGGAGAGAGTGGGATTCGAACCCACGGATGCTTTCACATCGCCGGTTTTCAAGACCGGTGCTTTCGACCACTCAGCCATCTCTCCGTGTGTAAAAGCGCTCCTGATGCCAGATGCGAGTAATATATTACCATGTGCAGCGGACTTTGTCAACAAAAAGAACCGCAACATTTTTGAAAAAATTTGAAAAAAGGGGTTGAAATGTGAGAAGAACTGTGGTAGTATAAGTAGGCTGTTTGAGACGGCAAGCAATAACCGGGTGTGGCGAAGTTTGGTATCGCGCTTGAATGGGGTTCAAGAGGCCTCGAGTTCGAATCTCGACACTCGGACCATAAAGAGTTACCGGTATAGATGCGTCTGGCGTAAAGCCAGGCGCATCAACCGTTTCCGGGCTTTTTCGAGCCCGGATTTCTTCTTTTGAACCATAGATTTTTATGGAGGTTTCGGGGCAACTAACCGGATTTGAACTGGAGGATCTCAAGTTCTGGACAGTTTCCAACCTCCAGCGCCCTTTTAGAGAGGACTTTTCTCTCAAAAAAAGCGGCATCATCGCAGAAAAAGAATCACAAATATTTGGGCGTCGTTTTGTCGGCTTTGACGGGCCGAAAAAAGCGGCGCCCTTTTTCAATTTCTAAAAGGGCGCTGGCTGCAGCGTCTGAAACAGCAGGCCGGAGAAGACCTCTCCGGCCTTATTTTTTTACAACAGGAGGATCTCTCACATGGATACCCAAAACACAAGCCGTCAGCTCCGCTACCTCGAAGAAGTCCGTATTCCTCTGCACCGTGCAGGATTTGGAACCCTGCCAGTGGAGGGAGATCAGTTGCCTGTCCATTGGAATGGCACACCCCTCTGCCGCATCACCGGCAAGGGCAGCGTGTTCTATCGCCGGGAGGACGCGGACACGCCCCGGGCAGAGGATGCCCTGTATCGCGTCGAGGACATCGCCGCGAAGACGCTGGAGTATATGACCGCTATGGAAGCCGCCCCGCAGCTCAAAGCCAGCGGACTGGATGGCGACTACCGCATCCTCGCTGACTTCGGCGATGCTGTGCTGGCGGGGCATCCGTCCGAGCGCGGCGTCCAGTTTGTAACGTGGGAGTGGGATTGGGACCGCAAGGGTGTCCACCACGGTCACTACTTCCAAAACGGCCGCGAGGAGGCCAAGCACGACTTCGTCCGACGCGGTGGGCTTCTTCCCAAGGAAGTACTGTTCGAGCCGGAACAACTCGCCGAGATGCATCGGGCCTTGACTTTCGTTTGCGAACAGGACGAGGACCTGTCCATCGGAAGGGAAAAGGAGATCAAGACCATCATGGAGCAGATCAAGTGCCTATTGCCGGAATCTCCGGAACAGACGCAGACAATGGAACAAAGTATGTAAGCGGTGTCGATCATTCGACGCCGCTGTTTTTTTGTAGGAGGAACCACAAGATGAAATACGAATCCGATCGACGCAGCTCCCCGCTCTTTGCACCCATTCCTCCGCGGGAGGAGACTGAGCCGCCTGTATGTCGCCGCAGTGAGCGGTGTAAGGGCTGCCCTCATGCCAGACACGGCTTTATCTGCTGACACAGGGACGGGACCTGCCTCAAAACCGACATGGAGGAGATCGAGGAAAGGAAGGAGCGTAGAAGTAGAAGATGATGTTTCAGGCGGTGCTGAGCAACCGTGATCACCCGGAATACGGCGTGGCAACGATTCCCTTCCCCATTCCCCGGGACCAATACACATACTGCATGGAGCTGCTGGCGGCGCTGGAGATCGGCGACGCGGTCAAGGCGGACTGCATGATAGCGGGGATCGATAGCGATAGACCGATATGGGATTAAACAACTTCGGCGAGACAAGTATGCTCGTCAGGGGCTACAGTTCGTCCCGTGAGACTTTGACGCAGCGTGGATCAAGGAATCAGAAAACGGGGCATGGCCTGCGGAGTACAACAAATATTTCTTGAGACTTCAAATAAAGTGTGTTACAATGCGGAAACAAAGAACAAGTGGTGGCATATTCGGGAAAATGCGAGAGTGAAAAGAAATGAAACTGATCTGCATCGGCGACAGCCTGACCTTCGGGTATGGTGTGCGCCCGTCCCAGCGGTGGACAAGGCTGTGCGCGCAGGAGACGGGCTGGGAGATTGTGAACGAAGGCATCAGCGGGGACACGACCGGCGGTATGCTGGTGCGGCTGCGCGCGCTGCTGGCGGAGCGTGATATTTGTGTGCAGCGCCCTTTGGTGCTCCTGATGGGCGGTGCCAATGATATTTTCTTCTCGGGAATGGATACCGGCGCCCGGGCAAATATGGGAGCGATGCTGAATCAGCTGCTGAGCCTGGATGTGCATACGATGATAGGGATACCGACGCCGATCTGCGCGGAGAACGCACCGCCGGCGTGGGCGGCCGTGGTGGATTTCCGCAGTGCGGAACGGCAGCTGGAGCAGTATTGCGCATGGCTGCGGCGCTTTAGTAAATGCTTTGGTGCAGAGTGTATCGACTTCCGTGCGGATTTTTTCGACCCAAATGGACGGCTAAAGCGTGAGTTGCTGCTTGACGGCCTGCACCCGACGCCGGAGGGCCATCAGATCATGGCGCGGCGATTGTGCGCTCATCTGAAAAGAGAATGACAAGGATAACGGCAATTAAGGAGACAACGATGAAGCTATCATATCTGGACCTGATGACGACGGACCCGAGCTACAATCTGGCGATGGAGCAGTATGTATTCGACTGCCTGCCGCGCGACCGGATGTACTTCATGCTCTGGCAGAACGACAATGCGATCATTGTCGGCAAATACCAGAATACCATTTCCGAGATCAACGAAGAAGCCGTGCGCGAGCGCGGCATCCGCGTGGTGCGCCGGCTCTCCGGCGGCGGTGCGGTCTACCACGACATGGGCAACCTGAATTTCACCTTTATCACCGATGCCGGCGGGAGCAGCACGCTGGATATGAAGCTCTTCTGTGAGCCGGTCGTGCGCACGCTGGCAGCGCTTGGCGTCAGGGCGGAAGTGAACGGACGCAACGACATCACAATCGACGGAAAGAAGTTCTCCGGCAACTCGCAGTATCTCCGTCAGGGCCGCGTGATGCATCATGGCACGATCATGTTCGATTCGGACCTTTCCGTTGTCGGCGAGGCGCTGCGTGTCGATCCGACGAAGATCCAGACTAAGGGCATCCGCTCGGTGCGCAGCCGCGTGACGAATGTCGCCGAGCATCTGCCCGAGCGGGTCACGCTGCCGGAGTTCCGCCGTATCCTGCTGGAAAACATTCTGCGTGAGAACCAGGGCGAGGAATATCCGCTGACGCCCGACGACCTTGCGGCGGTGGAGAAGCTGCGCGCGGAGCGCTATGCCACCTGGGAGTGGAACTACGGCCGCTCACCGGCCTGCACGATGCTGCCCCGCC